>OIZO01001583.1_pt1 | contig 11219 bp, 4 predicted proteins | sample 1588551 | NCBI WGS metagenome assembly OIZO01 (sample SAMN03283271) | human gut metagenome | biome: human-associated habitat; material: feces | host: Homo sapiens | place: Peru | collected 2012 | reverse complement strand
TCTTGCCACACCGAACTGTCCGCCGAACATCGTTTCGGTCAATTCCAGCAAAATTTTGTCCTTGGTAGGAAACAGATTCAAATAGCTTCCCCTTGCAACACCTGCCTCGTCCACAATCTGACTGACAGTGGTGTTTTTATACCCCTGCTCCAAAAAGAGACGGACGCATACGGTCAGTATTTTCCTCTTTGTTTCGCTGCTGTCTCTTCGCAAATATATCACCTCTCTTCAAATATTTTAGTATATATACCAATAATACCACAGCAAGTGCAAAAAGACAATATAAAAAGAGCCTGACGATTAATCGTCAAGCTCCATTTTTACTTTACATAACTTAAAAATCGTGAACTATATCAATTTTGCTACAAAAGTCAGCAACCACAAGGGTTTACGTATAAAGTTCACTATTTTTTTAATTAGACTTTATTGCAAAATGAACTTTATGATTCCACTTCATAATGTTTATTTTTCACCTACTACAATAAAGAGAATATTATGTTCATTCCCATCTATTTCTATTTCACTAACAGGTAGAAATAATGTTCATGGTTGTCTTATTGTACTAAGTTAATTGAAATAAAAAATATTGAAAATCTCTATACTGATGAATGTACTAATGTGGCTAGTATGTTTGATCAATGTATATCATTAAAAGAAATAAATTTAAAATATTTTGAAACAAGTAATGTAGAAAATATGAAATATATGTTTTTTGGTTGTTCTAGTTTGAAATACTTAGATTTAAGTTCTTTTGATATCAGTAAGTCAAAAAATTGGAATTTTATGATGGATACAAACACTTCAACAACTATAAAGGCAAATCCAGATCTCAAAGCAAAATTTATAAGTACTCATTCAGGTACGAAAATTACATGGGAATAATACGAGAGGCGACAGACCCTCGTCTCTTAAAGAGAGCTGTTGCACAAAGCAACAGCTCTTTACTATCTTGTCTCCTTCCGTTTCTTCCACAAAATGAATCCAACTCCTCCAATTGCAAGAATCACAAGCACGAATGGTATCTTCGTGTTCATATCTGCAAGTGTCGGAACTGATCCGTTCTTTGTATTTACAAATGAAACGGTTGTATCGGCTTTCATTGTTCCTGTAGCGTTCTTCTGAGTTACTGTATACCCGTTCGATTCACCATCTACCTCGGTAACTGTATAAGTACTTTGGGAAGGAATTCCTTTGATGGCTATAGTCTCCTCATGTGCCAATGTGAATGCATATACATCTCCATTGGATTTTATCGTACCATTCTCGTCACCTTTTGTATACTCCAATTCTGTCGGCAAGACTTGTCCTTCCGGAGCTGTCAACTTAAGTTGGAATTGGAATTGTTTTGTCTTGCTTCCCATGCTTCCTTCTACTGTCTTCTTGACTGTCAACTGGCGTTTTTCTTCATAGGTATTCTTCACTTTGATTTCTGACGTTATACCCTTCTGAATCGTTCCGTCCCGGGTAGTGTTATCTAATAAAGAAGGCGTCCAATCTACATATGCAGTTTCTTCCACATTATATGTAGTTCCCTCCGGCAGTCCGGTGATATAAGCAGATTCGCCATCTTTTAAGGAAATGGTTCCTTTTCCGTATTCATCAAAATAAATGGTTCCTGTCTTTGTGCCCTTTCCTTCTCCACTATCTAATGGGAAACTTCCCTGAAGTGCGTTTCCATCTTTCATCTTCATGGTAAGTTCAAAGCGGAATTCTTTCTCTTTATCTGCCCCTGTTCCATCGACTGTCTTGGATAACCGTAAATCTCCGGTTGCTACTGTGGATAATGTATTGGTGATTGTATACTTACCTGTTGTTTCATCCTTTGTAACTACAGATTCGTATCCAGCCACCGGATCTTCTTTGACTGTATAAATATATGGAGTTGTACTGTTTATCGGACATCTATCCATATCTTTAAAAGTAGTCGTCCATCCACCAGACTCATCCAGTTTTGCGGTGGCGATCATATCACCCTCTTCTTTGTCTGATGTACTCTGATACAAACGGACTGTGATTTCAGACGGACGTTTTGTGTGATCTGTTCCATCGTTCCAGCTTTTTTCCACTTCGATGTCTATCGTATCCGCTTTCGGTGCCGGTTTGCTATTGGTAAATGTAATCAACGCTTTTTCACCTGCATCCAAAGTCTCTTTCTGTGTGGACAACTCCTTCTTTGGTTCATAATTTCCATTCTGGCTCATGACCGCTTTGAGATTGTCTAGTTTCTCTTCATCTGTAATCTCGTAGGATGCTGTATAATCATTCGCATCTTCTTTGATCTGATAGTTGCTTCCGATTGGAAGATTAACAAATTCAGCGGTTTCTCCATTCTTTAACTGGAATTGTACATAAGCTGTTCCAGCAGCATTTGAAGTTATTGATAACTCTTCCTTCGGAGTATTATCTGCCTTTGTTATTTTTACAGTATACGCTTTCTGTGCCTTCAGGCCGGTGAGTGCAGCTGAAAAATAGAATCCCTCCGTATCACTTCCATTCTCAACCACTTTCTTTACTTTGAAAGAACCTGTCGGGTCTTCCGGTGTCTCTCCTCCACCCGGATTGGAACTGATCTTTGTGTTCGTATATGCAACTTTTGTTGTTACATCTTTTTCAATCACTCCTGTTGAAGTGTCGGTCTCTGTCCTAGAACCATTTCCTACAGCCACTTCTGTCTTATATCCCTCTGTCGCTTTTTCTTTGATCTCCCATGTAACACCAGCCGGGATATTTCTTAGTTCAACAACATCGTTATCCTTCAAGTAAACGGTTGCTTTTCCGTCTTTGAAATTCACATCACCGAATGTAGTGCTTCCTTTTAGCTTATCGCTAAGCGTATTATCCGTAGAGGTCAGATTGATCTCAAAAAGGAAATTCTGTGATGGATCAGCACCCTCACCGGCAACAACTTTTGAAAGCTTTAGGGAACCATATTCTGGCTCTGTAACTGTTTCCTCTTCGTTGGTGATGGAGAAATCTGGCGCAACATCACTTGTTACTACTGCATAATATCCATAACCATTTCCGCAACCACTACTATCTGATCGAAATCCAAAGGTGACGGTATCTCCTGCAATATCACATTCTACCGTTGTTCCATTATATCCACCGAATTTACTTGTGCCATTAATACTGACAGCCGTGCCATGATTACTGAAGGCTGTATAGTCTGGATGAGCTCCTTCCCACATACAGACCCAATCATAACTGGCACTTTCTCCGCCGTAAGTTAATTTGACATGCAGTTTCGTTGCCCCTGGTATCGTGATAACATCATTTAAGTTCAAATTATTTGCGTAATCACCACTCTTAACTCCATCGTCACTAATATTCGGTGTATGAGAGTATTGGATTGGAGATGAATTTATAACAGGATCTTTTCGTTCTCCTTTTCCAACTACCTTGTATCCATTCGGAACGCTCTCCTCCCATCCATAATACTGAGCATCCGGATCTTCTGTCTGGAACAGATATTCCCACTGATCTCCTTTTTTCACCAAAGTCACATCTATTTCCCCATTGCCATCCTTATCCATCGTCCAAGTATTCTCATCTACCTGAACCCATTTGCCTCCTGTTGTACTATATGTCGCATCATCCGCAGAACTACTCCCTTCTGTTGAATACGTTGTCGTAGTACCGGGTACACCACCGGATGCTGCGAATGTGGTCATCCCAAAAAGCAGGATCACTGCGAGACATTCCAGTATCTTTTTTGATAATCGGAATGGTTTGTCTCTTTTTTTCAATTTCTATCAACTTCTTTCTCTTGCCGCATCCACATATTCCCTTCCTGTGGGCTCCGGTCTTTGATATTTTTTCGCCATATTTTTCGCCGCCCTTACGGGCGGAACCCTCTTTTCTTCCTTCTCGTCGGGATACAGGGACTATGCCCCGCATCCCTGGTAAATTGCTTCTCCCCATATCGTGCCACACTTTTTAATGACTTATGTCATCTCTTTAGTGTGAAGCCGACTGAAACACCTTTGTTGCTGTAGGCTTCATCGGTGTCGACGCCGCCCGCGGAATCCAGGCACATCGCGTCGTCATCGTGACCACTATACGACGAGCGCAACCACGCCACAACAAAACCACCGATTGAGTCTCCAGTGATTGAGTTTACACGGACTGGTCTTCTTCCATTATTACTGTTATCATTTGTATCTTTAAATTTCTCATATACCGTGCCTTCTAACGGATGACTATAGAAAGAATACCTTATCGTATCCGCCACTTCATTTAAACTAAATAACCACAGTTTATCATTTGTTGTTTTTAGATTCGCTTCATTCTTCTGATTAAATACAGAATCATACTTCACTTGACGTGCCCCAATAGCTTCCTGTAATTCCTTCGGGAAAGTTGCGAACAGACAGTTATCTGGTGTATAAATGTTTGCAGACTTATTCAGATCATATGATACATGACTACTGTAGTTATTATTTCCTTTGTCGGTCAAAGCATCCGCACCATTTAGCATTGCACGGATCCTGGTTGCTCCCCATCCGTCTTTATTGGTTCCATATTCTCCGCCATTTGGATGCCATCTTAGGTTCTCAAAACAGTTTCCTTTTTTGGTTACAAGTTCATAGTACAAAGTACTTGGACCATCTCCTGTTTCTTTAATAGGATCAAAATGTTCACTTAAGATTGTTGTTGTTGTATTTTTACTAAGTACTACGCTGTGAGTACAACCTTCTTTAATACACTGTTCATATACATATGGATCTTCCTTATTCCATTTGATGATCATTTCCCAATCATCATTATGTACACACCGATGTTTATTTCCTTGCGTTGTTTCTCCACTTGGTTCATGACTCTTAGAACTCTGTACATAATTTTCTCCCAATGCCGGACCAAAGGTTAATCCTCCTTTTGAGACTTGATCAGTTCTTTCATCCACGACATCATCCACACAGATTCCATAGATTGCTACTGCGTATTTCATCGGTGGCTTATAATGAGCATAGACGGTGATATCCTCTGTAAGCGATATATCTGGTTTTCCGTTTTTATCCACCTTGTATTCTGTTCCATCTTTGTCTTTCGTATACCATCCAATGAAACTATTTCCTTCTTGTTTTGGTAAAGCATACGTTCCATCTACTAAATTTCCATCTTTTGAATATACCATCTCATTTGTGGTCGCACCACTCGCAAAGATTCCTCCATTTGCATCAAAGGTAATCGTATATCCTCTTAGATCTTTCGAAGGTTTCTTCGTGGAAATTGTCATATCCGGAATTGTTCTATCTTCATTGGTCTTACTGTCTTTCCAGATCTTTGTAAGCTTTACCACTCCACCTGTCGGAATATTTTTGAAATCATAGATCTGTGCCAATCCCATCTTTATCTTTTGAAGTCCATCAATCGTAAAGCCACCATTGCTCTTTACAACAACAGTATAGATTGTTGTATTTAATTCATAATTTCCCGGTGCTTTTGTCTCTTTCAGCTGATAAGTTCCCGGCTCCAGTCCTTTGATCGTTACGATTCCATCATTACCAGACACTCCTGTTTTGTCTGTATTCGTTCCGTAATCGGAGATTCCGGTCAAGGAGAATTCTGCCCCTTCCAGATAATTATTTGTTCCATAAGTACTGGTCTTTATAAACTGGATACTGTGAAGTGGTTCGTTTGTGATCGTGTAAGTACTGTCTGTATCTCTCTTCACTTCGCTTCCATCCGGATTACGAAGGATTACCATACCGCTTTCATTGACCTGAACCGTCCATTCTGTCCGGCTTAAGATATAACCCTCTTTTGTCTTTGTCTCAGAAAGCTTGTATGTTCCAAGTTCCAGGTTATTGAATGTCACCTCACCGACATCATTCTTTCCTGCATCTTTTCCCTCGGATGCTGCCTGCTGGAATACATCGTTTCCATAATCAGACGTTCCCGTCAGAAGAAATTCCACATCATTGATCGGATTTTCTGTAATGCTGTCTATTTTCTTAAAGTGTAAGTCACCGTGAATACGCGGTGCATCTTTTACAAGGAACTGTCTGTTTGCATCTTGACTCTGTCCTGGCATTGTTACAGTTCCGTTTCCATCAATTTTCACGGTGTAGACGGTTGTGTTTAATAACCAGTCATTCGTACAAGCTGTTTCTAAGAGTTCGTAGGTTCCTTTCTCAATCTCTGTAAAGCTGAATTCTCCCTTTCGGTCGGATACCTTTGTAGTCTCATAGGTCGTTCCATAATCAGAAGTTCCTCGAAGCAGATAGGTCGCTCCGGATGCAGGAATTGTATCATCAGTCTCATCCACCTTTTTCAGCATAATATCTCCGGTCACACGGTAATGCAGCGAAGTATAATCCTGATGTAAAAACTGTTGTGTTCCTGCTGAATCTGCGTCTTCTCCGTGGAGAAAGTCCTGCTGCATATAGATATTATTGTAAGCCGCCGGATCTGCTTTGCCCGTGCCGTCTGACTCTGGTGCTTTCATATAAAGAGTAAAGGAAAGGGACTTCTGTCCTTCCAATATAAATTCTGATCCGTTTGTCTTCTTGCTTGCATCAACTGCGACAGCGTGCGCTTCCTTAAGCTCATATTTCTTTATGAATTCATTATATTCGATCCATACCGGTGTTCCATCTTCCTGTTTTTCTGTCAGATCATGATGATTATTAATATTCATTCGATCCACAGTTGACAGGTATACAACCGGCTGGATTCCATTCTCTCTTAATGTAGAGACATCGATTCCTGTAAGTGTTCCTTTCCAGTCGGATTCTTTTACTTCTGTCGTCTGTCCCGATGAATTATAATAACTTTCCAGCGAATCATAGAAAATCAGATTTTTGCAGCGGGTCACTTTATTGTTTGCCACACGGATCCTGTAGGAATAATTTCCTCCCTGATTCACATAAGATTCGTTCCGATACTCGTCTTCTTTTTCATTCTTGACTTGTTTTTTCAGGCCATTGTTTCCTGCCATCAGAACATTCATATAATGTCTGGCTTCTGCATAGAGGAATTTGTTTCCACTTGAAGCGGTATCCAGTCCTGCCATCAGATTCTTTTCTGTGATCGAACCACCGTTGTCCGGTGATCCACTTGCGATTTTCGCATTTCCGGTCTCATAGGCTGCTGAATTTAACAGATTTTTGCCGTGATCCTGAATCGCATCATAATCATGTGAGGTCTGATAAGAAACCTGATACCCTGTTGTAGTTGGTTCTTTGATCTGTATCGTCACCAACGTACGTCCTGTGTTATTATAATTTTCTTTTAATGTAATGTTATAATTTCCGCCATTTAATTTGGACCCGGAGGCCTGCACTTCAACAGAGCTCCTTGTCAGCGCTGCCCCTGCCGGAAGCAGATCATAGAAAGTACCGGCATCCTGACGTAAATAATGGACTCCCTCATTATCTGTATAACGCTCCTGCACCTGCACACGCCAGTTTACAAGATACCGTTTCTTTCGCTTGTCATTTTTTGTCTGTGTGATATCTTTTCGTATATCGGAGGTCGGTATCACCTTCTGAATGTAGTCTAATCCGCTCCGCGTTCTCTGAAAGATAATTTTCTCTCCCTGCTGCATCGTGCTTTCTGCCTGATTGTTCAGCTCGACCTTCGTTTTTTCTCCGATGATTCCACGGACATGCTCTGTTCCTTTCAAAGATACAGACAGATCCATATTCAGAGTGGTATAGTAGTAAGCATTCGCACAAGATAACCGTACTCCTTTGACTCCGGCTGCGAATGTCAGATTTCCGTCGGAACTCTCCGTTACCAACGTACTCTCTGTAGATTCATAAGCACCTTCCTTCATACTGTAAACCGCTGCTTTTTTCCATGCATCAGCCTCGTCCTTTGCACCGGTACGAACTTCAATTGTTATTTTGTCTTCCTCATTGTAATTTTCAATCGCTGTTTCTGTAAAACTTTTCTTAACTTTGTTATAAGTAGCAGTACGCATCTTTGCGCTCCACTGGATTCCAAGGATATCATAGTCATCATCGTTGAGTGATGTTCCTTCCAGAGATAAGGTATCATCAACAAGCTTATAAGATACCTTCTTCTTACCATAATGACCTGCCAGTGCATCTGCTTCTGTTCCTGGTTCTGTGCCTTGATTTAATGTATATGGATACGGATATCCTGTCAGGTATGTACTGAATTTTAATGGTTCTATAGACGCTTTCGTTTGGCTGACAAATTCTTTCAGTGTATAATCTGAGATATCCTGCGAAGAACCTACTCTTGAGTCCTGACCATAGATACCATATTTCTCTGAGTATAGTGCCCCAGTTGGAATCTGGTAGACCGGATCCTTCTCTTCTGGCTTCTCCTGGCTCTTATAGGTCCATGTCTGAGAGGCATCCGCTGTGGTTGAAGAATCCTTTCCGTCTGTTGCTGTCACGGTAGCTTTGATCTTATTGGAAAGCGTATAACTTTTATTCGCTTCAAACTTCGCATCTGCTTTTGTTTTACTGTAACGGGTCAGCACGTAGTCATAGCGGGTTCCGTCCCAACGGTTATTTTCTGAGGTATTCTTCTTTGTAAAGGTACTCTGCCCTGAAAATTTATACCCCACCACATCTCCTGACAGATCCGTGAATGTATCATCTAACTGAAACGTATAAGGGGACGTAATCTTATTGACAGAACTTCGAATTTCCCACACCAGATAATAATATTGTTCCGCATCTGCCGGTTTGTCTCCCCATCCGCTTTGCCATTCCTGATAATAAGAAGGATTTGGCATTTTCTGTGTCCATGCAATGGTAGCATGGGTATCTATATATACCGGATCACCTGTCGCTGATTTCTCATCACTGGTTCCATTTGTTCCCTCTACCCGAATCGAAGCGGTCATGTTCTCAGATGGTTCCATATCTTTATAATCCAATGTGGATTTCGTCGTACTGTATCCAACTTCGATATAACCTGCACTTGTAGTGATTTTTTTATAATTAGAAATGATTATTTTATTATTCTTTTCATCAATCTCATAGACAAAGTCTACGTCATCACCTTTCTGCACTTCTGACTCTGAGATATACGGACATTCGAATGTATCTGCCCAGTTTCCATTCCTGTCTTTTAAGATGTGCAAAGGAAGTGCGAATCTCAAAGATTCCGGCTCGTCTGAAACAGTTCCAGAGACAGAATAGGACAGCTCATAGACAAACAGATGTCCTGATGCAGATTCTGTCGGATTCCATACCCATTTACCGGCTGAATTCTTCGTAGCTCCATCTGAAAAATCGACATTAAGAGTATTCACATTTACTTTATCTTCCGAAGCCACGGAAGCTGTTTCTCCTGCCACTGTACTGGAAGGACTTTTCTGAAGTTTTGGTGCCTCTTTTTTCTCCTCTTTTTTCTCCTCTTCCTGTTTCTCTGTTGTCTCTACAAACAGGAATGGACTCATGCTCTCTGTTTTGAACTCAATGTACGCAGAAGCGTCCTCTGTCTTATCATAGAACTGGTAGTCCAGTTTCTCCCATTCATTTCCTTCTTCTGTTTTTTTCTGATGATAAAGAAGTAACTTTTCCTCCTGATTCAGTGCTTTCAACTGCTGATAAAGTTCTTCCTCACCTGGTGTTACAGTTACTGTTACTTGTTCTTTCTTTTCCTGTTCTTCTCCGGCTTCATTTACAAAGCCGATTTCCATTGGAAGATGCACTTCCAAAAGTTCTTGTTTGTCTTTCTCAAGATAAAGGTTTAAGGACTTCTTTAAATTGTCAAGACCTTCTCCCTCTAAGACATTGATCTTTCCAACAGCATTTTCCGGAAAGTCTGTCTGCGCTGTCAGTGTCACAGACAGTTCCGGACTGATCTTTTGCTGTACATCTGCCTTTTGTTTCTCTTCCTGTTCTTCTCTCTGTGCTGAGTTATCTGCCTGCAGAACATTGGCCGGCTGTACCTGTTCCTGATCTGCTGTAGTTTCCTGTGGCTTCTGGCTCTCCTGTGCTTCCTGTGGTTGCACTTCAGACTGTTCCTGTAAGTTGTCATTTTCCGGCGTTTCATCCTCTGGCACTGCATCTACTGCATCTACTTCTGCCGGATCCATTTCTTCCGCCTGAACCTGACCGATGTGTTCAAAATGTGGCAGGATAGAGCTGTTGACCATAGCTATGATCAGACAAACGCTTAAAATCCTTCGATACCATTTTCTTTTATCTGATGGATTCTGGTTGTTATTCATGCTCTTTTTCCTCCCCTCTTCTTCTGTATTTCTGCCAAAATGCAAGTATCAGAAGTATTCCTGACGCACCCAGGATCACACTCCACTGTAACAGATCTGTCGCGTCTCCTGTTTTTACTTTTTGTTTGGTTTGCTCCGTCTGTCTGGTCTCGGTTTTTCCTTTCACTGTATCCGGGTTGTTCTGAGACGGTTTTTCTGCTTCCCTTGTATTTTTGAATACAAGTTCTGCTTTCTTCTCATCCGACCCTTGCAGATAAAGGATTGGCTGAGCGAATAATTTGCCTTCCTCATTTTCTATCACACAGACATCAACCTGATATTCTGTGCTGTCATACGTGGTCTTCTTATCCGCCCCGGCAATCTGGCTGACGGTATAGTAATAGGTTCCCGGATAGGAATAACTTATCTGGAAATATCCTTTTTCTCCGCTTTTCAGTCCCAGCTCCGTCTGTATTATCTCTTCAAATTCAGACGGAGCTCCCTTTATCTGGTATTGGAAAGTTTCTTCCGAATCAACTTTTTCACAAGAAACCGGAATGCTGACTGTTACCGACTTTTCTGTATGCTCTGCTGCCTCCACACTTATGGAGTTACATACTGCAGCACTTAGCAGTGTCATGACCAGTATTGTAATCGCTATGACATTCTTTTTCTTATCATGCATTCGTACATAACTCCTTTCTCGTATAGGGTTTCTTCCCTGCATACTATGTACCTTCCTTATCGGATTACTCTGCGTCGTCCTCTTTCTTTCTCATCTTGATTGTTACCATTCCGGCTGCGCCAAGTAATGTTACGGCTGCGAATGGAGCAACTGTCATGATGACACCTGTTGGGATGACACCGTCACGGGTGTTCTTGTAAGAAGTCTTGAGATCTGCACTTACAATTGTTCCGCTAACAGCATCCGTATATCCTGTTACAGCCTTTGCTTCAGATTTGTAATCTTCTTTGTTTTCTGTTACATCATATTTAGTATCTTTTGCAATTCCCTGTATTTTAATTTCCTGTCCATGCTGCAGATAGAAATTCTGACTAATTGTTCCATTCTCTCCTA
>OIZO01001581.1_pt1 | contig 11224 bp, 12 predicted proteins | sample 1588551 | NCBI WGS metagenome assembly OIZO01 (sample SAMN03283271) | human gut metagenome | biome: human-associated habitat; material: feces | host: Homo sapiens | place: Peru | collected 2012 | reverse complement strand
TATAGATAATTTAAATAACATCGTTCAAATCACCTCCAAGAAGTGTTTGAACCTCTATTATTTTTTCAAAGAATTGTTTTCTTGTATCATTTCCTTTTATTAATTCATTAAAGATTTTTCCATCTTTTATAAATAAAATTCGATTAGCATAAGAAGCTGTAAATGCATCATGTGTTACCATCAAGATTGTTGCATTCATTTTTTGATTTAATAATTCAAAGTTTTCTAATAATTGTCTTGCTGCTTTACTATCCAATGCTCCTGTTGGCTCATCTGCTAAAACTAATTTTGGATTTGTAATAATAGCTCTTGCTGATGCAATTCTTTGTTTTTGACCACCAGATACTTGATAAGGATATTTTGTAAGAATTTCTTTAATTCCTAATTTACCTGCTATCTCGTTTACCCTTCTATCTATTTCATTTGCCTTTACTTTTTGAATTGTTAATGCTAAAGCTATATTTTCATAAGCTGTTAATGCGTCTAATAAGTTAAAGTCTTGAAATATAAATCCTAACTCTTCTCTTCTGAATTTGTTTAGATTATTTCCTTTTAATTTTGTGATATCTTCTCCATTTATAATAATGTGTCCTGCTGTTACTCTGTCTATTGTGGAAATACAGTTTAATAATGTTGTTTTTCCTGATCCACTTGCTCCCATAATTCCAACAAATTCACCTTTGTTTACATCAAAATTAATATTGTCTATGGCTTTTGTTAAATTTGATTTGTTTCCATAGTATTTTTCGATGTTTTTTACTTCTAATATTTTTTCCATTTTTATAACTCCCTTCTTTAATTTCATTATAAATATTTTGATGTAAAGTTGCCATCGATTTAGCTTACAATCACCTTACATTTTTGTAAGGTAACTATAAAGCAAAAATAAACTTCGTCTTGCGTTGTTAAACTTCATTTAAAATTTAATCAACGTGCAAAAGCACGCCTCATAAATTTCAAACTTGTTTGCCTAGCAATACTCGTTTCTTTTTACTTTAGTTCAATATAACTACTTTGTGGAAATATCAACATAACTGCTGTACCTTCATTTTGCACTGAATTTAGTTCTATTCCTATTCCTAATTTATTACATAACTTTTTACACAAATATAATCCTATTCCTGTTGATTTCTTATTTGATAATCTTCCATTTGTTCCTGTAAATCCTTTTTCAAAAACTCTTGTAATTTCTCCTTGTTTTATTCCTATTCCGTTGTCTTTAATATATAAAATCACATTCTCTTTTCCTTGATTTGCATATATTTCGATTACAGAGTTTTCTTTTTTTCTGTATTTGATACTATTTTGTATAATTTGATTCAATATAAATACTATCCATTTGTTGTCTGTATTAACTTCTATGTCTAAGTCATGAATATCAATAGAAATCTTTTCTTGTATTAAACTACTTTTGTTCTTTTTAATACTTTCATTTACAATTTCTTTTAAAAACACTTTTCTTATATAATAATCTTTTTCTACAGTATTACTTCTTGCATAAAATAAAGCTTGTTCAATATAATTTTCTACTTTGTCTAGTTCTTCATCTATACTTTTGGTTATAGCATTTTTATTGTTTTCTATTACCATTTTACTAGTTGCTATTGGTATTTTTATTTCATGTATCCATAATTCTATATATTCTTTATAATCTTCTGTCATATATTTGTATTTGTTTACATTTTCTAACATTGATTTATCAATTTGTTCTAATGAGTTTTTAAATATCTGTCCCTCTAAAAAATTAGGAGTTTTTATAATTTCTGTAATTAAATATTTTTCGTCTAATTCTTCTAACATGTTTAATAAATTATCATAGAATTTTTTTCTTTTAAAATATTCTATAATAATTGAAATTATATATAATCCCATTATTATAAGTGGAATATATATTTTCATGAACATTCCTACATTATATGCCATTAAAAATATCTCTATTGTAATAATACCAAATAGTAATAATAAAATAGTGATAGCCTTCTCTTTAAAAAATAATTTAAAATCCATTTAGTTTACTCCTTTTTTCAAAATATATCCTTGTCCTCTTTTTGTTTCTAATAGTTCTTTTAATTCTAACTCTTCTAATTTATTTCTTAATCTCGTAATGTTTACTGTTAATGTATTATCATCTATAAAGCTTTCACTTTCCCATAAACATTCCATTATATCTTCTCTTGATACAATTTTTCCTCTGTTTTGTACCAGATATTTTAAAATTTTATATTCATTTTTTGTAAGCTCTATTACTTTTCCATCTTTTTCAATAGTGTTATTTGAGGTATTTAATATAAAGTCTTTAACATCTATTTTATCATTTGTTTCTCCTTGCATATTGGCTCTTCTTAGTAATGCTCCTATTTTGGCAAGTAGGATTTGTATGTTAAATGGTTTAGTAATATAATGATCTGCTCCATTATTAATTGAAAGTAATTCATCTAATTCATTATCTCTACTTGTTACTATAATAATTGGCATATTTGATTTTTTCCTAATTTCTTTACATATATATTCCCCATCTGTGTTTGGTAAATTTATATCTAATAAGATTAAATCTGGATTTATTTTTAATATATCATTTATTGTATTATCAAATGTTGTTAGTGTTGTTGCTTCATATCCATTCTTATTTAAAAAGATTTTTAATTCTTCTCTTAATTTTTCATCATCTTCTATTATTAATATTCTTGGCATTTGTTTTACCTCCAATGTTATTATATCATATTTATTGCAAAAGAAACCTTACATTTCTGTAAGGTTTTAGATTGTCTATTATAATCACATTTTTCACTATTTTTTATAAATAACATTTCAAGCTTTGTACCTTCTATTCCCATATTTCTAATAATGTATTCACCAATTCTTGTGTTCTTTCTTTTACTTCAAAAATTTTCATATTTACCTCTAAAATTACATTCTATATTTTTATCCAATATCTTAAATATGTATATCCATCATCCACATTACTATAAGTATTTTCGAGAATTCCACCATTCTTTTCTATTACTTTTTTTGATGCTATATTAAAATCTTTACAAGTTATTAAAATATTTTCTACATTTGTATTTTTTAATTTGTCTAATGCTAATTTTAACATTTTACTAGCATATCCATTTCCTCTTTTTGATGGTCTTATACTATATCCTATTAAACCACCAAAAGTCATAAGAATTGGAACTCGTTTCCATCTAATTCCAATAGCTCCTACTATTTCATTATTATCTATTGCTAAATATAAAGTCTGTGGTGAATATGATTCTGGTAAATTTTCTTCATGCTTATTTTTTTCTAAATCATTAATCCAATCTTCAAAGCTCATTTTTTCAAGTTTTTCAAAATCCCTTATTCCCTCAAATCTATCTATTCCTGGTATTAATTCACTCATCATATATTCATCATACATTTCAATAATTTTTTCTTTGTCTTGTTTTGTAACTTCTCTTAATTCCATACTTCAATTCCTCCATATAAATTACTATTTTTCAAAACTAAACACATTAACTTCTTTTCACAATATGTGATAACCCTTTAAGATAATCTCCATTTATTAACATATCTCTAATATTAGTAGGTCTTAAATCTATATCTTTTAATTCTTCTGAAGTAACCCATTTAAACTCTAACAATTTTTCTTCACCTTTATCTATTTCAACTTTTTCACAATCAATCATTTGTAATTGTTGTTTAGGTTTAATAATATAATAAAATTCAATTCCATGACATTTTCTATTATTTCTTATCCAAAAATTCTCTTGAATCACAAACAAATTTGCTTCTTGAACATCACAACCAATTTCTTCTTTTATTTCACGAATAACTGCTTCTTTTGAGTCTTCTCCAATTTCTATATGTCCTCCTGGTATATGAAAATAAGATGTTTTATTTACTCTCATAATTAAAAATTTATTTTCTTGCTTGATTATTCCACATGTTCTTCCATGAAATTCTTCTGTTTCAGTCTTAATTTTTAAATCCATATCCAATCTCCTTTTCGAATAATATTTATCACAAATTTTACTATTTTTTATAAAAATGGAAATCACAACAATCTCCATCATAGCCTAATGTTTTTGTTCTCTTAAAACCTATTTTTTTCAATTCACCATATGTCACATTATCAACATCACAGAAAAGATGGCATAATTCTGCACAATCATTTTCTACACAAGCAGTATGCCAAAGACACTTCTTCATTGTTACATCAAAAAACTTCTTATCATGCTTTTGAGTACTTTCCCACAAGTCTGTTTTACGCACAACTCTAAGAAATATATTACTATAAAGAAAATAAAAACATGGCACCTTTTCCATTTTTTCCATAGACAAATGCTTTTGTTTTGCAACTATATCAATCATGTATTTTTGCATATGTTGATATACTTTTTCTTCATCAAATCCTTCTTCCAAAGCTTTATATAATGCTATTCGAGGAAGTATTGTTTGAATAAGTGTTTCCATTTGATTTTTTGATTTGTTTTTTGTATTTTTTATAATTTCATCAAGTATTTTCTCTTGCTTTGCAAATAATGTATTACCATTATCTACTCCGAATTCTTCTAACAAAAATGTTTTTATTTGATTTTGTTGTTTTATTTTCATATTTATGCCTCCATCAATTATTATCTGTCATTTTATACCATAAGGCAAATAATTATATACATACAAAATTGTAAGTTGTTGCTATGATTTGCTTTATACTAAGCCTTAATTTGTCATATATCTATAACCACTCATACTAGTATTATTAGCAAATTCTTTTTTAGGTAAATCACTTTTTAAAATAGGTTCTTTGTAGTATGACAAATAAGTAATCAATCTGTATAATCTTGTATTTTCTAGAAATTTAAAAATAATATCTTTGTTATAATTTTCGTCAAATTCTGATAAAGTTCCATTATCATAATCAAAAATAATATAATTTTCTCCTGATGTCATCATTGTATTAATTGAGTCAGGGGCAAAACAATTCAAATTAGAATCATCTATTACTGAATAGTGCATTCTATCCTCTATAACTTCTAATAAATGCTCATAATTTTTATCTTCTTTTTCAAATACATAAAAAGCACCTATTTTTGAAGATTTAAAATAAATTCTATCTGGTTCTTTTTTATATACATAAGGATTATATGTTTTAAATTCTTGATAATTATCTCCATAATCCTCCTCGTCTTTTTCAATCTTTTCTCTTAATTTAGTTATTTCACTTTCTGACATTAATGCTGATAGACTTGTTTGTTTCTCTTTTTCTTTTATTAGTTGATCTTCATCAATTAATATTTTTGTGTAAAATCCACCTATAAAACCTATTCCTAACAATACTATACTTACTATAATACATATAATCATTTGCTTTTTTGTTATTTTTCTCATCTTTATTCATCTCCACAATATTTTATTTTTCTAACGAAATACTATACTCTATTAAATTTTCTATATTATTCAACATTAATCACCTCTTTAAAACCATTCCTACTCCATAACCATAGTGGAGTATGTATATCAATAGGGTTATACTTAGTCCCTTTAAATAATTCATTCCCTCTCTCAACAACTATCAACTGTACATCACTTCTAATTAATTCTTCATCAGTTATTAGTCCTAATTTATGTGTTGCCTGAATTATCTAATGAATCAAATAACTTTCTAATATCTCCATCATATAATTCTACAAACGTTTTACATAGAGATAACCATATTTCAGTTTGCTTTTGTTTTTGTAATGCTATTTTATATTTTACAAGTGCATATTGTACATCTTCAAAAGTCTTTTCTAAACATATTTTAGGATTAAATACAAAGTTAGTTTCCTCATCATTATATGTATTTAATGCACTTTCCCATAATTTATATGAATTTCTTTGATAGTTCAATGCCATAGGTAAAGTAAAATAAATATAGTTTGCCATCGACGATTTCTCTAAATGTGGATTTGCATCTTCAGGCATGACTTCGCCTCCAAGACTCCCTTCCTTCCACATATTATATAAAATATCTACTTTTCGTAATATTTCCTCTTTATTATACATTTTACACCTCAACCAATCATTTTTTATGTTTCTTGATATTTCTATTATTTATATAATCTAAGAAATTTCTCTAAATCATTTTCATTTTCAAATATTGATTCAAAAATATTATATAAACTATCTGTCGCTTCATATTCTCCTATAGCATAACATTTTTTCCCTAAGCCATATGCAATCCCAGCCTCAATATGTGCTGCTTTGCCTGCTGGCAATACTAATAACAAATTTTTTGAATTTTTTTCTCCATCTAAATCCTGATTAAATAAATTAAGCACAACTTCACTTTTTAAGCCAAGAGACTCAAACTCTCTTTGTTTTTCTTCTGGAGTTTGATTTGAATTACCATATCCCCAATCTTCTTCATTTTTCAAAAAACAATAATAAGAAATATTGTATTTATCAAATAAATCACATATTTTCAAAATATTTTCTTTATTTCTAGCTCGTCCAGCAATAAAAAATTCATATTTATTATTCATTCTTTCCTCCTAGTTAATTTCTTCTTATTATATATCATAAAAACAACTACTTATCAACACTATTTTTCTTAAAACTCATGTCATTGACAATAATACAACATTATTATATAATTGATTTCATGCAAAATTTTCAATAAATAATTTCAAATTTGAAAGGAGACAAAATTATGATGGATTTTTCTGAGGCACGGTCTTTTAATGATGGTATAGAATTTTATGGAAAAGATATAATCATAATTGCTACACGCAAAGATGATAAAGTAAAAATTTAAAAAACTAAATCTCCACGTCTTAAATACTCTAATAAATTTGTTAAGATTATTATTTGTTTGCTATTAACAATCATATCAAATCTTATTTTAAATACTTTTCAAGATTTCAAAGTTCAAATCTTACTAATACTTGCTTCATTTTGGAGTAGTGTTATATGTTTTTTCTTTTTTAATTCTCGAAATGATAAAAATGTACAATGTTATAAATATCATGCAGCAGAACACAAATTTTTAAATTATATTGATAAATACAAAAAAGAACCAGAAACATGTGAAGATGTAATGAAAATGAGTTCATATTCTTATCGGTGTGGTTCTACAATATTAGTAGTTATTATGACTTTATTAACTTTATGTATATGTGGAATTTTATATATTCCTACATTGATTTTAAAAATCTTATGGATTGCCTTTAGTATTTTTATCACATTATATCTGTGGGCAAATAATAAATGTGATTTTCTTCAAAAGTTTGTAATTATAGAACCTAGCTATTCAGAAGTAGAAGTTGCATTTATTGGTGGAAAAGAATATTTAAAAACAAAACAAAAAATATCATAATTTATCTCAAAATCCACAATAGACATATTTAATAATATATCTATTGGGGATTTTTCTAACTTCTTATTCTTGGCAATCTATTACCTAATCTACTCAAAAATTCATTTGTAATTGTATCTGCATTCATTGCAAGCTTTTCTGAAGATAAATTAATATCATTACTATCAATTATATAAACAACATCTCCAGTTTTAATTTCTTTAACATCTGTTACATCAATAACACATTGATCCATACAAATTCTGCCAATTACTTTTGCATAATAACCATTCACTTTTACTAATATATCTTTATTAGATAAACATCTAGGAATTCCGTCTGCATATCCAATAGATATTGAAGCAATTTTCCTATTCCTATCTGCTATATATGTTCTGCCATAACTTACACTATCATCTTTATTAATTTCTTTTACACTTGTGGCTCTTGCTTTTAAAGATAAAACCGGCTTTAAATCTAATTTATTTTTTTGATATGATGTATTATCACTATTAACACCATACATGAGTATTCCTATTCTTACATAATCATAAGTTTCAGTATTATAATTTATAGCACCATAACTGCTTTGTAAATGTATTTTTCCAACATCTTGTCCATTTTCTTTTAATTGTTTTATACATTTATTAAAATTTTCTATTTGTTTCTCTGTAAATTTAATATCTTCTTTTTTATCTGAATCAGCAACACATAAATGGCTAAATGTTCCTAAAATATTAAGCCTTGGATTTTCATAAATTTTTATTAATCTGTCCATATTATCATATCTTTCTCCAATACGATTCATTCCTGTGTTTATTTTAATATGACAATTTAATTTTTGACTTAATTTTAACTCTTTGATTTTTTCAGAATAATTATAATCAACTATTGTTTGAATCAAATCATATTGTATTACATATTTTAAATCTTCAAAATTAGTATATCCTAATATCAAAATATTTCCTTTAATATTATGTTTTCGCAATTCAATTGCTTCATCTAAAGTTGCAACAGCAAAATCGTTAATTCCAATTTCAGATAATTTTTCTGCAATTAAAATACTCCCATGCCCATAAGCATTAGCTTTTACTACTGCCATGATTTTTGTTTTAGGTTGTATTACTTTTTTTATTTCATTTATATTATGTTCTAAATTTTCCAAATTAACCTCAACCCAAGCTCTATCTGTTAATAAACTATTTTCTTTATTCATTTTTATTACTTCCTTAATTTTTTCTATTAAAAATGCAAATATTGTTGTTACTACTGCTACGACTAAATAAAATATAAAATTATTGTCAACAATGTATTTTTCAACTTTACATATTCCTGAAATAAATCTTATTCCAACAATAAATAATGGATGAAAAATATAAATTATAGTTGATACATTTCTTAATTTTAAATTTTGTGTATTACTTATATTTATCAAATAATCAAACAAAAAATACATTGTTGGAATTAGCAAAATATACATACTATCATGTTTTTGTAGATTAAATTTATGAAGAATCGTTGCCTCTATTGTCATTCCTATAAAGAATAGGACACTATACAAAAATGATTTTTTGTTATTTACTCTTTTTATTTTTATAAAATATCCTAAATATAAGAAAATTGGAGCATAAAATAATCCATTTCTTGTATAATCACTTATTTTAAAGATAAAATCATATATATAACTTAAAACACACACATTTCGCGTTAGTCCATAATAACTATCACCTAATAATCCTATAATATATAAAACTATTACTGTTATAAATGTTTTTCTATTTCCTAATTTTTTTATAAAATAATATGTAATCCATATTCCTAATATAAGTGCTGGGAAATACCATAAATGATATAATGTTCCATTAATCAAAATGTCTTTTATAATAGAAAAAATACTTATATTATTGAATTTTCCCATATAAATATTTATTGGTAAATAAAGTATTATACAAAATAAATATATCTTTAATATTTTAATTGTATATTTTTTTAATTTGTTCTTATCTTTTAAACATCCATCTATTACAAAATAACCTGTTATCATAAAAAATAATGGTACTGCAATTCTTCCTAATATTCTTGTAAAAAAGAAATTGAAGTCTTGATTTATATTGATAAATGGCGAAATATGTATTGCAATTACTAAAAAACTAACAACAAATCTTGCTACATCTATATTAATTTTTCTATTCATCACTCACTCTACTCTTTCTGATAAAATAAATCCATCTACATTATTTCCAGAAATCATTTGATTTTCTTGTAATATAATTGTTTCGTTCTGATTTTCGTACGGAATATAAGAAATCTTATATCCATAGCTATTTAAAAATTTTGGATATTTATATTCTTTTAAATATTCAATATATTCTTCTAAACATAAATCTTTATTTGTTATAATTTTTGAATGAGGATAACCTACAAATCTAAAATGCCATTCTTCTTTAGCTATTTTTGTAATGTTCTTTTTTTCATCTTTGTATCTTTCAATAAAACCAAAATTTGGTGCTATTTTTCTAAACTCTTGGCATATACCATTATATGGAAAACTTGGGCATATAAAATCTATATTAGGTTTATTTAATGCTAAATCGATTGCAAGTCCTGTTTGATGTTCACTTGCATTTGGTAATGCTACAAATTTTTTTGTATATTCTTCACCATTTTCTATTATTGAATCTGTATACAATCTTTTCTGTTCTTCAAAAGTTCTAAATCCACTTATTGGAACTATTTTATCTCTTGCATTTATACTTTTTAATGCTTTTTGCAGTTGATTATTTGCTACTTGGTCTAATTCTATATTTTTATATTTTTCACTATATGATATTAATTTAATTTCATTTGTTTTTAATAAATTATCTGGATTTATTAAAATAAGATATCCTTTATGTATATTTTTATCATTTAATTTTACTTTTTTCATCTTTCTAATCCTAACTTTATAAGTTTATCTATTACTTCTGGAAATGATATTCCTATTCTGTTTAGCATACTAGGATATCTTGAATGTGATGTACAACCTGGTATTGTATTTACTTCATTAAAAACAATTTTTTTATCTTTTGTATAGAACATATCTACTCTAGCAAATCCAGTGCAACCTAATATTCTATAAATTTCAATTGCTGTTTTCTTTATTTTTTCTCTTTCTTCTTCACTTAATCTTGCTGGTAATATTATTCTACTTGTTTTTAAGTTATATTTTTCAAAATAATCGAAAAATCCATCTTGTAATTCAATTTCATCAACTTCTCCTACAACTAAATCATGATTTCCCAATATTGCACAACCAACTTCAAATCCATCAATATTTTCTTCAATAATTACTTTATTGTCATATTTATAAGCTTCTTCTAATGCCTCTTTTAAATTATCTTCACTTTTAATTTTTGTAATTCCAAATGATGAACCTGCTTTTAAAGGCTTTACAAATAGTGGATAATGTAAATTTTTTATTTTATTTCTTATATCATCATAACTATCATTTTCAAATAAATAAGATATTGGTGTAAGAATCCCATTTGTTGCTACTAGCTCATGAGCTAAATATTTATCCATACATATTGCTGATGATGTCATATCACATCCAACATATTTTATTCCTGCTAATTCAAGTAATCCTTGTAATCTTCCGTCTTCTCCATTTTGTCCGTGTAAAACTGGAAAAACTATATCTAATTTTATAATTTCATTAGTATCTAATATAATTATTCCATGATCACTTCTATTTGTAGATATCGTGATTTTTTTACAAGACTTATCATCTTTCCATTCGTTTTTCTCTATTTTTTCTATATCTCCTTGATATAAATAAAAATCTCCTTGTTTTGTTATACCTATTAAAACTACATCATATTTCTCTTTATTAATATTTTTTATTACTGATGTAGCAGATACAAGTGA
>OIZO01001579.1_pt1 | contig 11232 bp, 7 predicted proteins | sample 1588551 | NCBI WGS metagenome assembly OIZO01 (sample SAMN03283271) | human gut metagenome | biome: human-associated habitat; material: feces | host: Homo sapiens | place: Peru | collected 2012 | reverse complement strand
GACCCATTTAAGAAAGAATTTAAATCAATAGGAGCATTGGAGTCATTATATTCGCCCACAACTTCACTAGAAGTAGCTGGATTAAAGATAGTCTCTTTCTTTTTAGTTAAATCATTCTTTAGAATTCGTTCTTTAATTTCCGCAGCATCAGTTTTTTCTTCTGGTTTTATTTCTTTCTTAGAATTTTCTTTACTAACAACTGGTTCTATTTTAAGAACTTTAAAGCCTCTTTTCGGTTTAACTTCTTTAGTGTTTTCTATTTCTAATTTATTATCTTCTTGAGAAATGGTTTCTAGGTACTTAGGAGTTTCATTTTTGGTGGGCTCTAATAAATCAGCGAAGGCTTTCTTATCAGCTCGGGTAATGCCATTTTCTTCTTCATCAAAGGAAATAACTGGTTCTTCTGAGGTCAAATTATTACTCTTAATCCCAAAGATATCATCAGGATTAAAGATTTCACTAGCTTCTTTAGGTGGTTCTTCCGAAGAAATTCTTTTTTTACTTATACTTTCTCTACTAAGAGGAGCTTCATCAGCAAAGATATCATCTAATGATACTTCTTCCCTAGATTCGAGATTTTCTTTGGTACTTGGATTTTCTCTAAAGATATCTGACTCGTAAGAACTTTCTTCTACTGGTTCCTCCTCTTTAGAATTATTATCTAAAGAATTATTAAAATCTATAGTATTAACTTCATCGGTAGAAATTTCTTTTTCTTCCGGAATAAAAGATAAGGTATCACTAAAGAAATGATGAGTCTCTTCTTTAGGAGTTTCTTCTTCATAAGTACCATTTAAAATACTATTTAATTTCATTTTGATATTAGTATCTATGAGATTATAACCTTTATTCATAGAACTTATTATCTCGTTTTTATGACTATTAAACGCAGTTATATCTTGATTTACTAGGGATATTTCTTTATCGATGTTATCTTGTTCTTCACTTATATACTTATTTAAAGTCTCAGAATCACGATAATCATAGATACTTACATTTATATAACAATTGACTTTTAAATAGATGGATAATACTTTATTATATAAATCATTCATTAGATATTTTAAATCGGTCTCATAGTCATTTATTTCTTTTAGAATATCTTTACTCTTAAGAGAAACATTTATTAAAGAAATGTATTTATTATTCTTAAGAAGTATTTTATCTAAGGAATTAAGTAAAGGTTCAAAGTACTTACCAAAATATGAAGACCATCTTTCTTTGGAGAAAGGTAAATCAAAAAGACCATTACTACGAACACTAGTATATAGATATTTAGTTTCTTCGGTACTATTAGTAGAACGATTCTTATAGCTTTCTAATGTCTTTATATAAGCATATTTATCTTTTAGAGTCTCTTCAATACTCTTTAGAGTAGTATCTTCTAAATGAGGATTATTTAAGCTTTCTAGAGTAGTATTATAGTCTTCTAGATATTTACGATAGGCTTTTTTAAGAGTTAAGGGAACTTTACTAAGATTAGCTAAGTAAGAACGATAGATTCTTATATAGTTAGCGTGTTTTATTTCTTCTTTGGTTTCTAAGTAAGATTCTAAGATAAGATTTTTAACTTCATTAGTATCTAGATGCATTATTTTATATAGTTCCATTTGAAGTTTAGTTATATTATTACTAATACCTTTAAGAGAATGTTTAAGTTTCTCGGTACAGATATAAGTGAAAGTTTCGTGTTCTAAAGACTCTTTTTTTAGTCTTAAAGACTTAATTTTACTTATTACTTCTTCGTTAAGAATAAGTTCTTTATTTAAGACAGCACTCTCCATTTCTTTTATTTCTTTAGAAATAGCTTTAACGGTTAGATCTTCTTCCGTAAAGTTTCTTTCTTTTAGAAGAGTATCAGTAGTTATTTCTTTAGCTTCTTTATTAGTTTCAATGGAGTCAATGCGGTCTTTGATATAGCCAATTAGATGAGCGCGATAATCTTCTATTTTCGATACAGGAGCTTCACTTATTAGTTTACAGACCAAAGTTACAATAGCTTGTTTTTTATCGTTAAAAGTTTGGATTAAAGTTTCTTTTTGACTATTATAGTTATCTATATTAGCATCAATCTTTGCATACTCTTCCCACAAAGAGTCAATTTCACTAGTAGGAGCATTAGTCTTTGTAGCAAAGTTAATTCTTTTATCTATATTATTTAAAGATTCTTTTAAAGAGGCAATAGCACTTTCGATATCTTTTACTTTAATTAAAGATAAATAATCTAAGTCTACTCTTTTCTTAATATTTTCTATTACGGCTATTAAATCAATGATAGTAGCATTTTTTAAATACTCTTGTATATCCTCGATTGGGGATTTTAAAATCCAGTCTGTAGTGTATTCCATATGCGACTCCTTACTATCTATACTTCTTAATTATCTTATAAATAAAGAAAAAAAGCAAGGGTAATTAGCAATTTTTTATTTCCTTGCTCTTTAGGGTATTATGATTTCTTATATTAATAGATGTCTTCTTCTTTGAGTTCTATATTTAGACAAGTATCTATTATCTTATCTAAGATAGTCATATTCTTACCAATTTTTTTTACGTAATCTGGACCAGCCTTAGTCTTAAGATAAGTTAATACTTTATCTAAGGTATTCTTATCTAATTCAAATATCTCTATATAATTAATTATAATATCTTCTATAAAATAGAAGCCTTTACTCTTTAAGAGATTATATATTTCTATAAAGTTATTTTCATCAATTGATTTTAAATAATCTAAATTATAATTACTATATAAGATATCTAAATAAGTATCATTTAAGTATTTATCAAATATCATTTTCTCGTTTCTCCTTTTCCATAAGTATCTATTATAGTTTCTAAAGATATACCATATCTTGGATCATTTTCGATATCAGAACTACTCATACTAAAGATATCTATTAGTTTACCAGAAGTATCTACTGGAGAGATACCTCTACTAGCTACGAATTTAATTTTGCTTATTAGTTCTTGTTTAGATGTCCTGTTTATTATCTCTTCATTTATCTTTAAATCTATATTAAAAGTCTTACATACTTCCTGCTTATATATTTTATCTTCTATTCCTTTATTAAACTTAAAGCCTATATTTAATAAGGTTTGCATTTGATCTATGGTTAAGTATATATTAGAATAATACATACCTCTTCTTAAGTATTTAATTTTACCCCCTATCAACATTAAATCTTTCTGAAAATATGCTTCTCTATTAGCAATTGTCTGTTTACCGTTTACCGTTATTTTGTTTTTATGAACAATTTGAAAATCATAACCGATATCATTTTTTATAATTCTTATTTTATCTTCGACTTTAATTTCATTTATATCGATTTTGTTTTCTTGTAGTTTTTGTAGAAGCAAAACATAATCTTCAAAACTTTTAGGCTCCATTATAGGGTCTCTTTCTTTTTCTGATACAACCCTCAAACCAATATCTATTAACTGGTTTACCTGTTCGACAGTTAAATCTTTTCTACTACCGCTAAATTTTCCTCTTTTAAAGTAATAAATAACTTGGCCTATTCCAATTGTTTCTACAGTCTTGCCATATTTACTTTTGGCTTCTTCTCTATTAGCAAAATATTCAAATTCATACTCATCATTAATTTGGGTTATTCTTACTACTTCTTTGCTTTTAATGCTATTTATATCACGGCCTGTCTTATTTTTAACCTTTTGCATCTCTTTTAAGAGAGAAACATAATCTTCAAAACTTCTTGGATTTAATATAGGATCTACCTCCCAATCAAAAATGAAATTCAAAGTCTTTAATCTACTAATTTGGTCAGCCTCTAAGTCTGGACTTTTTGAAGCAATATAGGATTTACCATGTTTAAAAGCATAGACACAATATCCTATCAAAATTAAGCCTGGTTCCTTATATTCTTCTTCATTTGTAATAACTTTTTTACCATTTTCTTGTTTTGTTTTCCTTTTTATTATTTGAAGAATACAATTGTTACCATTTTTATTTACCTTTAATTTATCATCGGAATTAATATTATTTATATCAAGACTTTGATTTTTTAAAATGCTTAAATAATTAAATATCTTATTGAAAGTAGACTCAGGCGATGCTAACTCATCTATTTCTTCTTTTGAATCAACAAAATCACGGAAGGAACTTTCGACTTGTAAAAATCCTTGTAAGAATTTTTCTTCATCATCTTCAGATTCTTTTTCTTTTCTTTGTCTGGTTGGCTCATCTATTTTAATATTCCATAAGTCGATTTGGGAACCTAATCTTAAGATTTCTTGAATTACTCTTCTGCTTTTAACGCTATCCAATTCTTCAGAATTATTAAAATATTTAATATAGCGATATAAAATAACATTTAATTTTAGTCCATAATTTTTTTCTTCTAAAATACTACTGTTCTTATTGGGAATTTTACCACCATTATCAGTTATCCAAGCTATAATAATTTTCAAATCTTCTAAATCATTTATTGGTGATTGATTTCTTTTTAAGTTAACGATATTTATATTATTAACTAAGTCTAGTACTGTTGGACGTTCTTCTTCGGTAAATATATGACCGTCGGGATAAGAATGAATACATCTGCCTATTTGCTGATAGAATAGTATTCTTGAATCAACACTTAATGGACGCAACCAGACAATACCTTTGACACCTTTTAAGTGCGCACCTTCATTTAATTTATCCATAACAAATAACAACTTTGGTTTACCGTTAGTTTCTTTATTAAATTCGGCTAATTCCGCTTTATTTTTACTATTACTATAGTAACTTAGAAGTGAGTTTGTATCAACCATATCAGAAGTCTGGGCTTCTATCCTCATCTTTAGAGTTTTTTTATCCAGTTTTTCCCAATCTTGGTGTCTAGCAATCACACTTACCATAGTACTGTTGAAAGTATTTAAAGCAGCTGGTTTGTGTTTAATTTTAACCATATCTAGTAACATAATGTTATCTTGTTCTTTATTTAAGAAGTCTTTATCATCACTAGATAGTTCTTGTTTTTCAATGATTTTATTATAAATAGATAATAACTTATCACCATGTGTCTTCATATACTCATTGGAATATAAATATTGTCTAATTAAAATAGTATAATCTTCCATTATTAAAACAGCTTGCTGTCTACTTATCTTACTGCCATCTTCGCTATTATAATAAGTACCATCTTTTTTACGACCAACTGGTAAGAAAACAACATATTTACCATTTTGACTTAAATTATCAGCAAGTATTTTTTCAATACCACTACTTTGTTCAACTTTTCGGCATAATTGTTCATATTTAGAGAAGGCTTTGGCTTTTTTCTCTGGATTATCAATTACCAATATTCGTTCATACATCTCATCTAAAGTGCCATCACTTTTATAAACGTAAAGAGGATTTACAAATTTAGGATTAGGTAAAAGGCCAGCTTTGATGGCTGATTCTAAAGTTTCATTAATGGCTAAATGTTTATTTAATTCTATTTCTTCATCGGTATAGCCAAAATATCTTGCCCAGTAAACAGCCATATCTTTATCATCACGATCACGCTCAGGTGTAGCAGTTAAACCAAGGACTTTTACTTTTTCCTTATCTTGATTTGCCATTAATTCATTAACAAACTTTGACCATTCGGGAGCCCCGCTTCGATGAAGTTCATCTAAGATAATAAAATCATATTTATCATTATATTTATCTTTTAACTTATTAGTTTTTTTATCTTTTAAATCTTGATAAGTAGTTAGAGTTAAATTAGGAAACAATGTATGATAATCAGTATATCCAAAGAACTCATAAATATAATCTTCAATTTGGTTTAAAATAATATCATTGGGAGCGATATAAAGCATTTTAGCATCTTTACGATCTAGCATCTCAGATAAGGCTAGAAAACTTTTACCGGAACCAGTGGGCATAACTGCCGTAGCAAAATTCTTTTTAGCTAAGATTTCATTAGTATTAACATAAGCCCTTCTTTGGAGTTTTCTTAATGGTAAATTATATTCTTTTAAAGTATTATAACCAATATAATCTTTTAATTGGTCTAAGATAATATTGGAATCACTAGTAAATTCTTTTCGATTGGCTATTAAAGAAGCAAACATCGAAGTGGCAATCGAACCATCATCACTTAGAGATTTAACTTTTTCATAATAATCCATGAAATTATGACTTACTAAAGCGTTAACAATTTTTCTTCTTTGCATTTCATTAAAGTTAGTTTTAAGATTTAAAGACTCTAAATCAATGGCATCAATTAAACCATTGGCATACCATTCTTCTTTATCTTGAGGCTTTAATTCTTTATCACTTATATATTTAGTAAATAAAGTATTAAAAGTATTTGTGGGATTAGTAAATAAATTATACATATCTTGGACTTGTAAATTATTAACATAATCATAAAGACTTTGATAATTTTTAGGTAAATATAAAGCCACGGTATCACTTACTTTTAGGGCATGATTACCACTTCTTGCCATAATAGTTGGTTCAATACCTAAAGAGTTATCTAAAAGACTTTGTAAAGCATTATGATACTTAGGATTATTACCGAGTATTTGATTTAATAAATTAACAGAGTAAAAACTTCTTAACTTTGCTTTTACTAAATACATAGAATTTAAATATAATTCTTTAGCCTCTTTATAAGAGATTTTACCTTCAGTTAAATTATACAAGTTATCTAAACTTAGGTTTAAATTTTCCGGATTAAAATGACTATAATCTACTTCTTTCGTACTTTGTCTTACTTCATCTAAATGAGTTATTAAATAACTTTTTATTTCTTTAATTTCTTCCGTTTCCGGTACTTGTTGGATAAGAGCCATTATCTCAATTAAAGAAGTTGGCATTTCTACAATCTTTTCTTTTGGAACTTCTTTATAATGTTCAAGTTCACGAGAAGAAAAAGCCGAACCCATCGTTTGAATGACAAAACGATTAGTTTTACCTTTGACGACTTCAAAATCTAAGACATCTAAAAGCATAACTAGTTTATCTTTAGCTAGATTCTCAGAATCGCCATAACCCTCATAAGGCTTACTTTTAATAAAATCTAGACCATTTTGAAATTCATCATTAGTCTTATCAACATATTCTTCGGGTAAAGTTTTCTTAAGACTCTCTAATTGTTCTTTAGTAGAAATATTTTTTAAAGATTCAATATAGTATTTCTGTAAATCAGTTAAATCATTCTGATGTTCTTCTAGATAAGTATTAACTCTTTTTAAGATTTCTTCATAAATATACTTACCAGCATTAAAAGTAGTTTTACCAAGCTCATTCTTAGGAACCTTTACTACTATATACTTATCTTCATAGTCACTTCGGCCATAAGTTAAACACACATTAGCATCACTACTTAAAGAAATACAATTAGTATCTTTATCATAATGAGTTTTAACATGATTAACCATTTCTTCTAAAGTAAGTTCTGATTCTTCATTATATCTATCTTTATGATTAAAAAAGGTACTGTCAGTAACTATTTTCCTGATATGACCAGCCTCATCTAAAATAGATTTATCTCTAATACCAGTCATATCCCTTTTATTTAAAGCTCTAAAGAAGTAATAATAATTATCATCTTGATAACAATTAGTTATATTGAATAATTCATCCATAATATCAATCCTTACTATTAAATAGTACCATAATTAAGAGAAAATAAAAAGACTACTTAAACATAATATTAATATTCAAAAACATCTTAAATATAATCATGATAATAATCCTTTAGATACTTCTTTTCACTTTGATAATTAAAGTAATAATACTTATTAAGTCCCAGATAATAAGGACTATAATAAGACTTATAAACTATTTTATGATAAGGAACATCATAGATAATTCTTTCTAGAATAAACTTATTCTTATAATACTTATAATCTTTTAAGTATATATATATCTTATAGACTAGGAAACTAATCACAAAGATACTATTAATCTTAAGATTAAAACTTACTATAATAAATATTATTAAACTTCCTAGAGATATCATAATACTTAGGATATTACTTTTTAAATAAGGTATCCAAATATTTAAGATACTACTTAAGATTAAATAACCATCTAAAGGAATTATAGGTAACAGATTAAATAATAAAATACTAAGATTAAGTTTCATAAAGAGATAATAAGTATAAGAATTAATATAACTTGAGGATAATAAAGTCTTAAAGATAGGTATTAGAAGTATTTGATTCATAATGCCTCCTAAACTAATAAGTAATTCTTTTAAAGGAGGATAATTTATTAGTTTATGAGTAGTTATAAGTCCACCAAAAGGATAGATAGTTATTTTATCGATAGAGACTTTAAAAATTCTTAAGAAGAAAATATGTCCTATCTCATGAATAATAATAATTAAAAAGCTTAGGATTACTTGTTTATAAGAGCCTCCTAAACAGAGAAGAAAATAGATAAGAATAGTAGATATATCAAGACTTATAAGTTTCATAAGAGATATAAGTTCCATTATTATCAATAGTTAAATACATATAATTAGATAAAGTTGGTCCCAGAGGTGTATTAGCATCTATATAATCATAAAGATTTAGATTATCTAAGTTAATATTTGAATACCAGATATCTATTCCATCTACTCCCTGAATAATACAAGTTGGTCCTAAAGTGTCTTTATCTCCTAAGAAGACAATAATTCCACTGGTAATAGTAGGTATAAGATAATTTTCTTCCGTTGTTATTTTAGTTCCATTTAAGTAGGGACTACCATCTAGATAAGAGAATGTATTATTCATAACGGTTTTAGTGGGTTCGGGAATGGTATAATCAGGTAGAATATTTCCCAAGTATTTATTATATAGATTATTAAATTTTGTAAAGTTAAGTTGTTTCGTTAAGACTTCTTCAGTATAAAATTCTTTAATACGGGAGTTACTTTTAATTAAAATGATACTTAGAAGTAAAAAGATGATACTAAGTAATAGTTTAGTTAAAGTATTACTTAGATATTCTTTAATTTGGGGTTTTAAATGCCATCTTTTGAAACTTTTCTTTTCTATGGAAGATGCTTCATAAGAAGGATTATCATCGTTAGAAATATAATATGTATAGGAATGTTTATGTTTATTAGAAAGGTATGTTAAGATTTCTGGACTCATTATTTATCACCATTAAAGTCTATGAAAGTTTCTTATTTTTTAGACAAAATTTAAGAATTAAAAGACTAAAAAGATAATAAATAAAAGTATTTAATGATATATGAATATTAAAGAATAAGAGATAGTTAATTAAGTATTTTAGATATATATTGGCTAGATGAAAGTATTTATATTTCTTAAGAATTAAGATTAAAGGGATAGTAAAAAGAAAGATTATATTTCTGGTATAGAAAATAAGGGGTATTAAGGAGATAAGAGTAAGGATAATGTTATTCATCTTTAGTTTGGTATTACTTAAGTAAACAAGATAAAATGTAGTCTTAAAGATAGTTGTAGTCATTAAGATATCAATTATTAAATAGATGATAATCATATCGAGTAGTCCTTTAGTATTAAAGCATAAGTTGTATCGATAGGATTTAGATTAACTTTACAATGTACTTGAGAGGCATTAAGCTTACAAGACTTAAGGGTTCCAATAGATAGATTGGGAGGAAAATTTGTAAGACCACTAGTATAGATAGGAGTATTATCACGAGGGATATCTTTAGTATTTAAAATTATCTCTTGGTGTTTAAAAATACCTGTAGATGACTCTACTCTTATGGATATAGTAAGGTTATCTAAGGTTAAAAGAGTATTATCTGTATTAGTAATACCAATTAGTCCATGATGATTAATAACGGGATTTTTAGGACTAATCTTACCATTACTTTTAAGAAGATAAGTATTAGAGTTATAAAGATTCTTCAATAGAATTTTCGTAATATCATAATTATAATTAGTATAAGAGATATTACTTAGTTCTTTTATTTCTTCTTTTAGAGAAGCATTTTCTAAGGATAAAGCTTCATATTTAGTATAATCTAAGTCATTAGGACTTAAAAGACTCAAAAGAGGATTAAGAAGTAAGAAGAGAAATAAAGTTAAATAAGGAATAATTTTCTTTATCATAGGAATCACACTTATAGTATGATTATTATTTTTTCTTTTATACTTTAATTAATATTATGGGATTATTTTTTAATAAGATGTGTTCACTCTTCGATAAAAGACTTCTTAGTAATTAGACTATAATAACCATTACTACCTATGATTATATGATCGATAAGAGGAATATTCATACTATTACCAAGTTCTGATACTTTTTCGGTTAGAATTTCATCTTTAATACTAGGATTTATATTTCCAGAAGGATGATTATGTACTAGGATAATACTACTTGCTGATGAGGATACAGCATACTTAAATATTTCTCGGGGATGAATATTACATTCATTGACAGTACCTCTAAATAATTCTTTAAAGCATATTAATTGTTTAGCATTATCTAAATAGATTCCTATTACTACTTCCTGTTTAAGACCAATTAATTCATATTTAAACATTGCATAGACTAATTTAGAATTAATTAATTTTACTTTATCTTTATGGAATTTAAGAATTCTTTTACCTAATTCGATAGAAGCTAAAATACTAAGGGCTGAGACCTCCCCTATACCTTTAATACTCTCTAAGTCTTTCATATCAACATTTAAAAAGTTATCTAAAGATCCTATTTGTTGTAAGACTTCTAAGCTTAATTCTTTAACATTCTTACTCTTCGTACCACACCTAATAATAAGACTTAATAAGTCTTCATCAGATAAAGATTCTAAACCTTTCGTTTTCGCTCTATAACGAGGTTTTAATTCTTCTTGTAATTCTTTAATTTTATAACTCATTAGTATCTACTTCCTTTAACATATTTTCTAATATTAGTCCATAATTATCTAGACTAGTCTTCTTTAAAATGATTTCATAATTATCAACAATACTATTTGTCTTATTGGAAATATTAATAGCTTTTAAATAGTAACTAATACCATTTTTATCATAATACCCTTTTAAACTATTTATAAGATTTTCATCTTTTAAGAAGGCAATATATACCCGGTATAAATCATTATCAGGAATAACAATTCCTTTATAAGACTTGGCAGTCCGGTAAGCATTTTCTTTATTTTTATAAACACCAACTTGAAAAGCATAACATTGATTTTTAATACTACTAACTTCCATTAGAGTATCGGTATTAAACTTTCTTAAGAAAAGATAGCCAAAAGTAAAGCCGATAACAATAGCCATAAGAATAGTAAATAAAGTCTT
>OIZO01001578.1_pt1 | contig 11234 bp, 9 predicted proteins | sample 1588551 | NCBI WGS metagenome assembly OIZO01 (sample SAMN03283271) | human gut metagenome | biome: human-associated habitat; material: feces | host: Homo sapiens | place: Peru | collected 2012 | reverse complement strand
AATGTATCCACATTCACAGAGGTAGAATAAATACCTTGCATGGATGCTTTGTATTCCTCTAAATCAATGGTCTCTTTTGCTTTTGTTCTAGACATGATTCTACCAGCTCCGTGTGGTGCTGAATTATTCCATTCCACATTTCCTTTGCCAACAGCAAGAACAGAACCATCTCTCATATTAATCGGAATCAGTACTTTTTCACCGGCACGTGCGGCAATGGCACCCTTTCTAAGAATCATCTCATCAACATCTATATAATTATGAACAGTATGAAACTCTTCTGCTCGCGTCATTTTGGTTCTTTCAATAATAATTTGCGCCATACGCTCCCTGCTCCTTCTTGCAAAGCGCTGGCAAATTTCAACATCATGCAGATAATCATCCATAAATGTTCCGTAAAGCCAGCAGATATCATCTGGTGCATCTAAATCCTGTGTCTCGTAATCCTGTTTTAATTTCTTTAATGTTTCCTGAATTTCTGCTCTTCTCCCCTGCTCTTTGTAAGTACGAATAATCTCATCTCGTTCTTTAAAATACTCTTCTTTACCGGCATGCAAATCAATCGCCAGCTGTTGGTAAATCTCAGCTACCTGTTTTCCTAAATTCCTGCTTCCCGAATGAATGACCAGATAATATGTACCATCCTTTGCCCGATCAACCTCGATAAAGTGGTTTCCCCCTCCCAGTGTTCCAAGTGATCTTTCCAATCTCTTTGCATCTTTCAAAGATCGATAACACTTAAGCTGCGTTAAATCAAAACGCTCCATTCTTCCTTCCCATACATTCATTCCCGAAGGAATATAATGACATGCTTCATCTATTTTTTCAAAATCTATTACCTGATTCTGCAGCTTTACAGTATACATTCCACAGCCTATATCGACTCCTACGATATTAGGGCAAATCTTATCTGTGATTGTCATGGTCGTCCCAATTGTACAACCTTTTCCGGCATGGACATCCGGCATAATCCGCACCTTACTTCCCCTTGTCAGATCATAATCACACATTCTTCTGATCTGCTCGATTGCTTCATCTTCAATCACCTTTGCATAGCAAATCGCTGTTGTAACTTTTCCCTTTATTTCAAACATATCATTCACATCCTTTCGCATAATCCAAGTTTATCTCTTCTGATTCTTTTTATCATGGAAAAAAAGTTGCGAACTTTTACAGCCCACAACTTTTTTGATCTGACAATCTGCCCTTTATTAAATTAATAAATGCCACAGGTTTTACAACATGAAGCATTGGTCCAAACGAAAGAACACGAATTAAAATCTCTGTTTCGTCCTCTTTGTCATAGTACAACGTAACCTGATACTTTCGCTCATCTATTTTCTCGACTTGTTTTTCTAAATGTGCGAAGTGCATCAGAACACGTTCCAATGCATTACGCTCATCAACCAGTTCAAATATCACTTTACGTGGCCGCGACTGATTTCTTTTCCCAACTTTTCCACCTTGTTGATTCTCATACTTTTCACAAGAAATAATTCTACCAAGATTGATCGTATTTCCCAATTTGCTTCCTGTTCCAATTAACCGGAATTTGTCGTCTTTCTCGGAATATTCCAGATATTCTGGAATCGTTCTGGTTGTTATTTGTTTTCCATGACGATTTGTAATACTAATTTGTATCTGGTACTTATGCTTAATTGCATCCAATATCAGCCGAAAGTTCCGAATATATTCTGGATTCTCATACGGATCGCCATCTGAATACTTGTCAAATACATAAATATCTTCTGGAAGAAATAATGGTTCGACATCTGAAAATACGACTGGCTGATCCGTAAACAAACGTATTCTCGGATCTAATGCAATTGCATTAATCCAGCGTTTCTGCAAAATTGTGAGTGGCATCGTTGGCTTCTTTCTGAGAATGGTTGTTCCATCTTCTTTCAATAATTGCCAATGTGCCATTCCCAAAGACTGCGGAATATTCAATGTGCTTTCTTCAAATGCATAATCCTGAATGATTGTGTTGATCTCTCCAGTCGTAAGCGGATGCTCTACTGCTTCTGTCAAGATTTTCGTAACGGTTTGAAAATATGTACTATAAGTTTCATGAAACAGCATAATCATTCCTCCTCTTTCAATCCATACATTTCACACATCGCCTGCAAGTCTTCTTTAAACTGTTTTTCCAAAGCCTTATTGGAAATTGAAATATCTGTAATTCGACAAATAAACGTACGTATCCATGGAATCAATTCGCTTGCATCATAAACATCAGCAGAAAATCGACATGTATGCTCATCCATGTACTCCAACTGACCGATTCGTTTCTCCCTCTCTAATCGCTTTGGTATATGCTGTTCTTCATCATCATATTGAACTGTAAATTCAATATGTTCCATCCGATTTCCTGATCGGCTATCTGTAGCAACACCCCACATATGTTGTTGCATTTCACTCAGTTTATCTCTTAATTCATCAAACCGATCTGCAATCTCTCCAATTTTAACAGTGACAATATTATCAAGACGATATGCTGTTATTCGTTTAAAATATGGGGCATAGGCCATCATATACTGTCTCCCACTCTGTACACTGATCATCACTCGAAGCGGAACAACATTGGTTTCTGTAATGCGATCTTTTTTACGATTAATCATCTCAACTGTTATATTTCTTTTTTCATGAATTGCTTTCAGTATCATGCACAAAGCTTCACTGTCCATTGCACTGGTTATGTAATGATGTTTGAATGCAAAATGATCAGCAATATTATTTGTTTTATCTTCCAAAAATGATCCTATCACACCACATGGTGCGATTTCTGAAAAGAAATCCAAAACATCTCTACTTGGCATTTCAAACTCTTCTGCACGACTGTATAGCATCGTCTTTCCACTCTTCCTTCTGACCAGCAAGCCTTCTTTTACATATTCGTTGAGTTTTTTTCTGATCGTAGAGATGTCAAATACTCTTGCATGCTCAAACGCTGCCAGATATTCGTCCACCCGATATGCGATATCCCCAAGTGACAGTTCTTGTCCATTGGAAAGAATATCCATAACAATAAAATGAAGGGTAATATCTCCATCTGTAAAACTCTTTGTCTTCCATGCTTTATAAAGTGGATTGTGTCTGGTTGCTCTGCTATCAATTGACAAAAATACATTCTTACCATCAGCGGTCTGATGAAACTTCATATAGTTACCAAGCCAGCTCTCTATCCGACGTTTCTCGTCATCATAAGACCTGGCACTTTTTTTCGTATAATCATCCCGGCTCTTGAAACCATAGACATAAAAATCCCGCATGTAATCACGTATCTTATTAAAATTTTTGATTAATTCGCTGTATGCCATAGTTTCGCCTCCTAACTTTTCCCGGATCGTATTGATTCAAAATACTTTGTTTTTTTATGATAAGTCATTTTCATCAAACACTCCAGTAAAACTCCAGTTCTCCCCCTGATCTTCAGATGTGAACACAAGGCCTTCCGTCTCGCCACTCTGCGTCATTACATGGATCGTGTAATTCTCCCCATCCTGCTGTGGCATTTCCAGATACTGATAATCTTCAAGCGTGAAGCCATATTCCTGCATATGCGGCGGATATTCTGTCACAGTATCCATTGGAAGCTCTATCTCCTTCAGTGTCTTTCCGCCATCTTTTGTAACATAAATAGATGAATGTGTCTGTGATACCCCGCTTAGACCGATGAATCCAAACTGCTCGTCAAAGAATTGTATGCCTTCTCCAGCTCCGCCATTTCCATCGAATGGATCTTCATTTACTGTTGTCCAGTTATATCCACCATCTGACGTAGTTTCCAGTTTGTAATAACGTGTTCCAAGAGCCGCATCAACAACAGAAAGTTTCCAGCCTTTCTGTTCATTTAAGAAGAATCGGACAACACCGCTTCCGTCCGTATCGACCGTCCAGGTATTATTCTCTTTTGCCTGCGAATCTTTCTCTGCCTGCTCATTCTGACTAATTGTATCAGGACTGATATATTCCGGTTCCATCATGTAACGCACCGGAGTCACAGATTCATCCTGCGGAAGATACAGAGACACTTCATATCCAAGTGCTTCTCCACCGCGGTCGAGAGCTGTAAAATCAGTCATACCGCTGACCTCTCCGTCACCATCCACATCTCCCGGAAGATAAACAAGACCTTCCGAAGAGGCGAAGGAGCGTTTTCCATAATACAGAATCTCATATTCCGGCGGATTATCTGTAAATGCGTAATTCAGATTCCATTGTGTTACCTGCATCTTACAATCTGATTTTTCCAGAATGGTAAACATAGGGTCTAATTTCTTGTCATCATCATAATCTGCATTTGCATAACCCGCGATCTGCACAACAATCTTATCACTTTTATCGATATCATAATCAATCAGATAGGTCTTGTCTTTTCCCTTTTCATTCTGTCCATAAAGATATGCTGATACACGGGTTATCGTTCCGTCTTTATCAAAAGACATTTCAAAACTATCTGTGATATATAACTCGTCCGGAAGTTTCAATTTCTTATTGATATCTTTTATCAGCCCTTCTGCGCCATCACGAAAGAAATTGTTATGTTCATACTCTATTTTCTTTGTCTTAAACAGGCTGTCTACCTTCCAGGACAATGCGCCATTATAAGGAATCGCAGTATATACGATATAAGAAATACATCCAACCGTAACTACAAGTAGAATCAAAAGTTCTGTACCAAACACTGTTTTCCTGAGTGCGCCTTTCATTTTTAAAGGATTTTCCTTTTCCGCGATCAGGCAACCGATCCAGATACAAAGACTGAGTACCAGAAGGATACCTAAAGCCAAGAATGCAAACTTCAACTGCCTGGTACTTCCTGACTTGCAAAGTATGCACGTCACTAGCAGAAACAAAAAATAATAAAATATACTAAGCTTGCCAAAAATAAATTTCAATTTTTTCATTCGATCACATCCTAATAATACTTCCAGCTCTTCTATTTCTAATCATTCTACTCAAAAATTGTTTTATAACATCATTTTAATACTTTTTCTTGACCAAAATGTAAAAGCTTCATGATTTTTTCTATATTTTTCTGTGACCAGGCCGTAATCTCGAGCACTGCATCCGGTATCTCCTGGTCTCCGGAATCCGGATTATGCATCCAGATACATGGCATCTTAGCCGCCTTAGCAGCTTTTCCTCCATTCGTTGAATCTTCAATTACAATACACTCTTCTACCGGTACACCCAACTGTTTAGCTGCAAAGAGAAATGTATCCGGTGCCGGCTTTGGATTCTTCACTTCATCTCCACTTGTCACGACGTCGAAATATTTCATCAGATCTAGCGTTTCCAGTGTCTCTGTGATTACAGGTTTTGGAGAAGAAGAGGCCACGGCCAGGCGATATTCCGCGTCTTTCAGACAGCAAAGCATCTGCTCCACTCCCGGCATCTCAGGGAATCCGTCTCTTGCAATAATTTCATCTTTCTTTTCTTTCATAATCTGATTCATTGCTTCCAGGCTTTCAAATGTAATCCCATAATGATCCCGAACCAGATTCATGAAATGAAGTCTTGTAGATCCGATGCATGGTTTATATACTTCATAATCCAGATCAATTCCGTATCGTTCTTTAAAGATTTCTACCCAACACTGATAATGAAGCGGTTCCGTATTGATCAAAACCCCATCCATATCAAAAATTACTGCTTTTATCATTCTTATATCCCAACTTTCTATAAAAGATCAATGTTAATGTGGTCGCTACGATCCAACCAAATGGCCATGCCATCCAGATTCCGGTGCTTCCAAAGCTTTTTGTCAAAACCAACGCAAATCCGATTCTCAAAATAAGATCCGGAACTGTTGCAACCACAAAATAGACCATCGCTCCGGAACCTCGGATAATTCCATCTGTCATCAGCTTGATCGCAATCATAAAATACCACGGCGATACAATTTTCAAAAATGCCATTCCTGCGCTGATCGCCTCTGCACTCTCCGCACCTAAGAACAATCCCATCATCTGACGGCTGAAAATGAAATACAGAATGACAAACGGAAGTGCCGTAAGCTCTGATAATTTTAATCCTGTACGGAATCCCAACGGAATTCGTTCTTTCTTTCCCGCGCCGATATTCTGTGCCGTATAACTGGACAAACAGGAACCAAGTGTCATAAAGATATTAATGGCAAATGTATTCAGCTTGATCGCTCCCGAATATCCCGCAACAACTGCTGAACCGAATTGATTTACAATTCCCTGCACAAAAAGATTTCCTACACTCAATACGCTCTGCTGAAGAATGCTTGGAATTGCAATCGCCATGATCTGTGCAAATAATTTCTTATCAAACCACGGCTGCTTTTCTTCCCCGGCAAATTTCTGCAATCTTCCGAGAAGTGTTATTAATGCAAGCACAGCTGACACACCTTGCGCGATAAATGTTGCCCAGGCAACACCGCTCACACCCCACTGGAATTTTGCTACGAAGATGTAATCAAGAATAATATTTCCAGCCGAGGAACCAAGCAGAAAATATAACGGTGTCTTAGAATCCCCGAGTGCTGTAAATACTCCGGTACACACATTATAAAGCATCAGGAAGATAATTCCGAAAATGTAAATTTTCAAATATAAAACTCCATCAGCCATAATATTCTGTGGCGTGCGGATCCATCTCATCATCTGATGATTAAAGAAATAGCCGAATAATGTCAATATAATTCCCAGCACCATAGAACTGAGAAATGCTGTTGTAACCGCACGTTTCACGCCACCCCGGTCATCTGCTCCAAATAGTCTTGATACGACTACGGAGGCACCCAGATTCATTCCCACAGCAAATGCCATGAAAATAATCGTAATCGGATAAGATGCGCCGACTGCTGCCAATGCATCTTCTCCTGCAAATCTTCCCGCGATCATACTGTCTGCGATATTGTAAATCTGCTGGAACATCACACTGAACAGCATTGGCAGAAGGAACCGCCATAATGTTTTGTTCGGATGTTCTTTCGTTAAATCTGTAACCATATTTACCCTTCTCTCATTACAAACTCTACAATCCAATAATCCTGTAAATTTCTTTCATATCCAGACTGGCACGAACGATATCTGCAAGCTTATCATACTGTTCTTCCTTATAAGACTTCCAGTCTACTGCCTGTACCGTCTCCGGATCATAGCCTTTCTCTTTCAATAAAGCGGAGAGAAAGCCTCCCGACATTTCCGGCGAATCAAAGATTCCATGCACATAACAGCCATAGACATTTCCCTTCTGTGAACCATCCGGATGTCCTTGTTGTACCGCATCAGAATCATTTTCTAATGTTACAAGTCCAGATGCGTGCTCATCAAGAATCGTTTCTCCCATATGAATCTCGTATCCTTCGAAAGGAAGTCCCTCCATCTCTTTCAGGATTCCTTTCATCTCGCCAAATGTTCCATGTACTCTGGTTCTGTGTTTTTCCGGACGGAACACGGTCTTTGTATCCAAAAGTCCCATTCCCTGTACAGTTCCTCCGTACTCTTCTCCTGTTGGATCTGAGATTTCTACTCCAAGCATCTGGTATCCGCCACAGATTCCAAAGACCGGTTTGTTCTGTGCGCTGTGTTTCAGAACTCTTGCTTCCAGTCCGTTCTGACGCATCCACAGAAGATCACTGATCGTATTCTTTGTTCCCGGAAGAATTACCGCATCCGGATTTCCGAACTCAGCCGGAGATGAAACATAACGCACGCTCACCTCTTCCAATGCTTCTAAAGGTGCTAAGTCAGTAAAATTAGAGATCCTTGGGAATCGGATCACTGCCAGATCAATCAGTCCCGGTTTTTCTTTTTTCTGAAATCGTTCCGTCAGACTGTCTTCCTCATCCAGATCTAAATAAAAATACGGAACTACTCCCGTTACAGGGATATCCGTCTTATCTTCCAACATTCGAAGTCCCGGTTCCAGAATGGATACATCTCCACGGAATTTATTAATGATCGTTCCTTTGATCCGCGCTTTTTCATCCTCTTCAAGAAGCATTACAGTTCCGGCGATCTGGGCAAATACTCCACCACGATCAATGTCTCCAACAAGAAGAACCGGTGCGTCTGCAAGCTTTGCCATTCCCATATTTACAATATCATCTTTTTTCAGGTTGATTTCTGCCGGACTTCCGGCACCTTCAATTACAATGATATCATACTTTTTTTCTAACTCATGATATGCATCCATAATTGCCGGAATATATTCCTTCTTATGACGGTAATACTCTCTTGCAGCCATCACTCCGATTGGTTTACCATTGATAATCACCTGAGAGCCTGTATCGTTCGTCGGCTTAAGTAAAATTGGATTCATTATTGCTTCCGGTTCAATCCCTGCAGCTTCTGCCTGCATCACCTGGGCTCTTCCCATCTCCAGTCCTTCTTTTGTGATAAAAGAATTGAGTGCCATATTTTGGGATTTGAAAGGTGCAACTTTGTATCCATCCTGTTTCAGGACACGGCAAAGACCTGCTGCCAGTGCGCTCTTTCCGACATTTGACATCGTTCCCTGTATCATAATTGATTTCGCCATATTTTTCGCCTCCTTCACTGCTTTGACAGGATTGTTTCTAGTGCCCGTAAAAGAACATCATTTTCCTCTTTTGTCCGCACTGCAATCCGATACCAGCCTTTCTTCAACCCTCTATAGTTCTCACAATTTCGAACCAAAATCCCCTGTTCTAACAGTCGATCAAACAATGGGATTTCACTATATAATAAGAAGAAATTTGCCTTTGTTGGAATAAATCTAATCCCAAACTCACGCATTTTCTTTTCCATGCGCATTTTTTCTTCCACGATTTTGTTTCGTATTTTCTGAACTCTCTGTTCTTCTCTTTCTGTCAGTGCTTCTATCCCTGCTTCCTGCGCCGGAACCGACACGCTCCACGGCTGACGGATCTGCTGCATCCGCTCTCTAAGTTCTCCATCCGAAGTCATTGCATAGCCCAGTCTCAATCCCGGAATCCCATACATCTTCGTAAATGCTTGTACAAGAAAAAGGCTCGCATGATCTGTCACCTTTTTCACCATGGTATACTTCTGCGCTTCTTCCAGAAATTCAATAAAACACTCGTCTAAAACAAGACGTATCTTCTTTTCTTCACATCGCGTAAGAATCTGTTCCATCAGCTTTGGTTCAATCACCTGGCCTGACGGATTCGATGGGGAGCATAAAAATACAAGGTCAATATCCTCTGTCAGTTCTTCCAAAAAGCTTTCTGTCAACGCAAAGTTATTCTCTCTTTTCAACTCATGATAAATAATTTCGCAGTCTACCGTCCGAAGTGCCTGTTCATATTCTGCGAAAGCCGGAATCGGAAGCAATGCTTTCTCTGGTTTTTCTGCAAGAACGACAGAAAAGAACAGCTCCGCTGCTCCATTTCCGAAAAGGAAATATTCCTCCGGCAGACTTTTTTTCTCTGCCAGTCTCTTTCTGAGCCGTCTGCATTGACTGTCCGGATAAAGGCTCACTTCATCCATCGATCTTTTTGCCGCTTCAAGAACTTCTTCTGACGGACCGTAAGGATTTACATTAACTGAAAAATCCAGCACATCTCCATATGTATAAATGTCTCCTCCGTGTACATATTCCATGAATCTTACTCCTACTTCTCTATGTGTTTCGTTTTTAACCTTAAAGTACTGCCTCCAGCTCCTCGCGATTCTCTTCCATCCATTTGATTGGCTTTGGATGTTTAATCTCCGGATCTAGAAGCTTTTCCATCCAGACCATATTATACCAGCGGTCAAATTTGTATCCGCAATGATAGAATTCTCCCACCATGCGGTACCCAAGATGTGCATGGAACTGTGCACTGTTCTTTGTCAGATATTTATCTTCAATCTCTGGATATCCAATGCATGCATATAGATTGCAAATGTTCTGAGCGTGCAGTACTTTCTCCAGTGCCTCATACAGCTTTTTACCAACTCCGGTTTTCTGCCGGTCTTTTCTTATATAAATTGTTGTTTCCACTGCCCAGTCATATGCTGCACGACCTTTAAATGCCCCTGCACAGCTATATCCAAGAATCTCACCATTCTGTTCTGCGACCAGATACGGGTACTTTCTCATCGTCTGACGCATTCGATCTTTGAATTCTTCCAGCGACGGAACTTCATATTCGAATGTAATCACTGTATCCGTTACATATGGTGTATAAAGTGCAAGAAGTTCTTCTGCATCTTCCATTTTTGCAAATCGAATCAATAAATCCATAACAATAAACCTCCAAAGACAACCATCATCAGTATCGTTGTCATATACATTAATTTCCCGGCACGAAGAATATCTTCCGGTTCAATCTTACGGATTGCATCGCCGATATAATCCTTTTTATAGACTTTCCCGAAATAAACCGCATCTCCGGCCAACTGTACATCAAGTGCTCCTGCGCAGACAGCCTCCGACTGTGCGGAATTCGGACTTGCATGTTTGCGTTTATCCCGCAGATAAATCTTCCACGCATTCTTTCCATCCATCCCCGTCAAAAATGCTGCCACAATCATAAACCACGCAGTCAACCTGGCTGGAATGTAATTAAACACATCATCCATCTTTGCCGGTATTCTTCCGAAATACAGATATTTTTCATTTTTGTATCCAAGCATAGAATCCATCGTATTCACTGCTTTGTATAAGAATCCAAGAGGTGCACCACCGATCAGAAGAAATAAAAGTGGAGCCGTCACGCCGTCGGAAGTATTCTCCGCCACAGTCTCAACCGCTGCTTTTGTCACTCCTTCTGCTGTAAGGTTCTCTGTATCTCTTCCGACAATCATGGATACTGCCTTTCTTGCGCCAGGCAAGTCGTCTTCTTTTAATTTTTGATACACTTTTTTACTCTCTTTTACAAGACATCTCGCTGCAAAAATCTGATAACACCAGAACGTTTCCAAAAGAAATCTTACTGCCGGATGAATCTTTCCTGCAACGAATAAGAGTGCCGCCGGTACAAAAAATGATAGCAAAACTGTCAGAATCCATAAAATTCCACCTGCCAGAACTTCTCTTTTATTTTTCTTTTCTTGTTCTGACGCAGAAATCTGACTGCACAACAGCTTCCGCAATCCTTTTTCCAACACAGCGATCAGATTTCCAATCACTCGTATTGGATGATACATCCAGACCGGATCTCCGAAAATGCAGTCCAGCAGAAATCCTGTGATGCATGCCAGAATCGTCATCTTTCCGTTCATTCTGTCATTCCTCCAAGTTTTTGAATTTCACGAAATCTATGAACA
>OIZO01001576.1_pt1 | contig 11244 bp, 8 predicted proteins | sample 1588551 | NCBI WGS metagenome assembly OIZO01 (sample SAMN03283271) | human gut metagenome | biome: human-associated habitat; material: feces | host: Homo sapiens | place: Peru | collected 2012 | reverse complement strand
GCCCACACTTTATATGTAGCACTGAGCACTGTTAAGAAAGATATAAAGTATAGTGCGTTAAATATAAACAAATAATTTTAAAGTTCGCATTTTAGCCAACTTTAATAATGTAAAAATGTCAATAGGCTACTCCTTATTGACATTAATTTTTTGTCAAAAATAATGAAATAAAATTATACAAATAAAAATTGTTGAAAATAAAAAACATGTATGTTGAAATTCAAAAAATCTAAAATATTTCTACATAAACTATTGAAAAAAGATATAAAAAATGTTAATATATAAAACAATAGTTAAATAATAAAGACAATAATAAGGACAACACAAATAAAAAAAGCCTTAAGAGAGCTAGATGTTTGGTGAAATTCTAGTAGAAACTATTTTATTTGTTATCACCTTTTAGTTTTTAAACTGAAATTTGAAAAAAGATTAAGTTTAAACGTAATTCTCTGCGTTAAAGGAAAATAAGTGGAAAATAAAAATTAAATTATTTTCAATTTAGGTGGTACCACGGAAAGTTTAAACTCTATTTCGTCCTATATAGGATGAGATAGAGTTTTTTGAGTGCTATATAAATAGTGTGTATGTCTAAGCTAAAACAGAAGACCTGCTGATTAAGAGTCAATTGCTCTACAGTACACCAATAAATATTGAAAATTATAATAAAAGGAGGAAAGTATATATGCGAGAACTAAAAATAAAAGGAATATACAAACATTTTAAGGGCGATTACTATTTAGTAGAAGATGTTGCAAGACATTCAGAAACAAAAGAAGAAATGGTTGTATATAGAAGACTATATGGAGATGGTAGTTTATGGGTAAGACCAAAAGATATGTTTTTATCAGAGGTTGACCACGAAAAATATCCAAATGTAAAACAAAAGTATAGAATGGAACTACAAGAAATAGAAAGCGTAGCAGGAAATTTAAAAGAATAAATGTACCAAAAAGTGATAAAAACACCAAAAGAAAACATTACTAATGTAATAAAAATAAAGGAATGTCCCAAGTGTTCCAAAAACGGAACGAAAAGGACCGTCCCTGGTGTTCGGAAAGGAGAAAAGAAAGATGTACAAGAAAGTTGAACTTAAAGAAAATGGATTTGTTGGAATGGAACATGAAGTAAAAGATTTATGGGATAAAAAAGATATTATCCATAAAAACTTTGCTATTAATGAAGGTAAAAGATATTTTACTTTTTATGATGGACCTCCAACAGCTAATGGAAAACCACATGTTGGTCATATTTTAACAAGGGTTATGAAGGATATTATACCAAGGTATAAAGTTATGAAGGGTTACAATGTAATTCGTAAAGCTGGTTGGGACACTCATGGACTTCCAGTTGAACTTGAAGTTGAGAAAAAACTTGGTATTTCAGGAAAACAACAAATTGAAGATTATGGTGTTGAAAAATTCATAGGAGAATGTAAAGACAGCGTATTTAAATATGTTTCTATGTGGGAAGATATGACAAACCAAATAGGTTATTGGGTAGATATGGAAAATCCATATGTTACATATCATGACGACTATATAGAATCTGAATGGTGGGCTTTAAAACAAATGTGGGATAAAGGTCTTTTATATCAAGGACATAAAGTTATGCCATATTGCCCAAGATGTGGAACAGCTCTTTCTTCACACGAAGTTGCACAAGGTTACAAAGATGTACAAGATTTAACATGTACATGTAAATTTAAAGTAGAAGGCGAGAAAAATGTTTATTTCTTAGCATGGACAACAACTCCATGGACATTACCTTCTAACTTAGCACTTTGCGTAAATAAGGCATATACATATGCTTATGTAAAAGTAGAAAGACCAGTTATAGATGGAAAAATGCAAGAAGAAGGAACAGAAGAAATCTACATTTTAGCTAAAGACTTAATAGGAGCAGTTTTAAAAGACATTCCATACGAAATAGTAAAAGAAGTAAAAGGTTCTGAACTATTAGGAATGAAATATGAACAATTAATGCCATTTGCAAAACCAGAAGGAAAAGCATTTGTTGTAATTCATGGAGACTATGTAACTTTAACAGACGGTACTGGTATAGTTCATATTGCACCAGCTTATGGTGAAGACGATAGCTTTGTTTCAAAACAAAATGGTATTGCATTTGTAAACTTAGTAGATAAAGAAGGAAAATTCGTACCAGAGGTTGAACCATGGGCAGGAAGATTTGTTAAAACTTGTGATAAAGATGTATGTATTTGGCTTGCTAAACAAAATAAATTATTTAGCTCTGCTAAACATACACACAGCTATCCACATTGTTGGAGATGTGATACACCACTTCTATATTATCCAAAAGAGAGCTGGTTTGTAAAAATGACAGCAGTTAGAGATAAGTTATTAGAAAACAATAACAAAATTAACTGGATGCCAGACACAATTAGAACAGGTCGTTTTGGAAAATTCTTAGAGAATGTTATAGACTGGGGGATTTCAAGAGATAGATATTGGGGAACACCACTACCAGTATGGCGTTGTGAATGTGGTCATATGGAATGTATAGGTTCTAGAAAAGAATTAGAAGAAAAAGGTATAAATGTACCTGAAAATGTAGAACTACATAAACCATATTTAGACCCAATTCACTTAAAATGCCCAGAATGTGGTGGAGAAATGGTAAGAGAAAAAGAAGTTATAGACTGCTGGTTTGATTCAGGATCTATGCCTTTTGCACAATTACATTACCCATTTGAAAATAAAGAATTATTTGATAAAAACTTCCCAGCTCAATTCATATCAGAAGCTGTTGACCAAACTAGAGGATGGTTCTATACACTTTTAGCAATTTCAACATGTATATTTGATACAAATCCATTTGAAAATTGTATAGTATTAGGACACGTTTTAGACAGCAAAGGTTTAAAAATGTCTAAACATTTAGGAAATGTTGTAGACCCATTTGAAGTATTAAATTCAGTAGGAGCAGATGCTACAAGATGGCATTTCTATACATCTTCAGCACCATGGCTACCAACAAGATTTTCTATAAAAGATGTAGAAGAAACACAAAGAAAATTCTTATCTACATTATGGAATGTTTACTCATTCTATGTACTTTATGCAGAAATAGACAAATTTAACCCATTAGAATATGCAGATTTTAAATCAGAAAATGTAATGGATAAATGGATAATTTCTAAATTAAATACATTAATAAAAGATATAGAAGAAAAATTAGACAAATATGATATAACAAATGCAGCAATAGAAATAGAAGAATTTACAGACAACTTATCTAACTGGTATGTACGTAGAAATAGGGAAAGATATTGGAGTGAAACTCTAACAGACGATAAAATAGGCGCATATGTAACACTATATAAAGTACTAACTACTTTAGCAAAAGTTTGTGCACCATTTGTACCATTTATTACAGAAGAGATTTATCAAAACTTAGTAGTAAACTTAGATAAAAATGCTCCAGAAAGTATTCATTTATGTACTTGGCCAGAAGCAGATGAAAGTGCTATAGATAAAGACTTAGAAAAAGAAATGGATTTAGCTTATACAATAGTAAAACTAGGAAGAAGTGCAAGAAATAGTGCAAATATCAAAAATAGACAACCACTTTCAGAAATGTTAATTTCTGTAGATACACTTCCAAAATACTATGCAGACATTGTAAAAGATGAGTTGAACATCAAGAAAGTAGAATTTGGAGCTCAAATGTCAGAGTATGTTAATTTTGAAATTAAACCAAATCTACCAGTATTAGGAAGAATTTATGGAAAATTAATACCACAAATTAAACAAGAAATTGCAAAGAAAAATCAAATGGAACTTGCACTTAAAATTCAAAAAGGTGAGGAAGAAGTAATAACAATAGGAGAAGAAACAATAACATTAAATAGCGAAAATCTTTTAATTACAATGCAAGGAAAAGAAGGATTTGCATTTGCAGGTGAAGGTGAAATTGGTGTTGTATTAGAAACTACAATTACAAAAGAGTTAAAAGAAGAAGGTTATGTAAGAGAGATTTTATCTAAAGTACAAAACATGAGAAAAGATAGTGGATTTGAAGTATTAGATAGAATTAATCTTTATGTTTCTGGAAATGAAATGTTAGAAGATGTAATCAAAAAATTTGCAGAGCAAATTCAAAGAGATACATTAGCAAACGAAATTATATACAACGCAGAAAGAAACAATTACACAGAAACATCAATAAATGGTGAAAAACTTCAAATAGAAGTAGAAAAAGTATAAAATCTGATAAGATGCTTAAGAAATTAGACATAGATAGATTTTGAAAGCATTAAGAAAGATGAGTAAATAACTAAAATAAAAAGAGATTTCCAAAAAATAAGGAAATCTCTTTTTGAAACTTTTATACTATATGAAACTTATACATATAGAAAGGATTTTAGATAACTACATCAGTTTTAGACAAAGGATAAAATCCGCCGGTTAAAGTTATTACGATTCTTTCATATCCAGCAAACTCTTCTGTATCAATTTGAGGATATTTAACCTTCAAATCTTCAACCGGAAGCTCACGACCAATCCAATAACGGTTTGAAGCATTTATTTTGTTCCCTTCTTTATCTTTTTCAAAAAAACGAAATGCAATAGCATAGTTGGGAAGGTTTTGTTTTATATGCTCTATATCACAGTCAGCAACCTTCCTTTCATTTTCTCCATCAATAATTCTTCCAGGAAAATAAAACTCTACAAATTTTTCCATTAAGCTGGTCCTCCATAATCTAATTATATTTGTTTTTTGCTTAATTAGCAGGTTAAAAAAGTACTAATTTCTTTTTGGCGTTTTTTTCTCCTTTATTATTATTGTTGTTCTTAATCATGCTTAAATCAACCTCGCTTTCTACTAATTAGTTTATAAAGTTACAAAAAAATATATTTTTAAGTATAACATAAGATTTAACAAAAATCAAGCAATATAGCTTGTTTTTAAATATGCTATCGTGTTATAATAAAAAATATAAAGTTGTTGGAGGAAAAAATGCAAAAGAAAAAAAGTTTTAACTTGATAAAAAATATTATTTCAATTGTTGTTTTTGTAATACTTATATACATGGCATATACAATATACCAAAAATATAATTTTAATGACTATATAAAAGCAGAATATAATATGGGACTTTCCAACTTTGAAAGGGACAATGAAGTAAAATATGGAAACATAAATAGTTATAAAATAGAAAATACAAATTATAATGATGCTATGTTTTATAAAACAATAAATGTAACTCCAAATACACCTTATAAAGTAACTTGTAAAATAAAAACGCAAGATGTAAAAACAAGCAAAGAAAATACAGATGCAGGTGCACATATATGTATTAAAGATGGACTGATAAAATCAGATAATGTGATAGGAACAACCGACTGGACAGAAGTAACCCTTTATTTCAATTCTAAAAATAAAGAAGAAATAGATTTAGGCTTTAGATTAGGAGGAAATGAAGATACTGCTATAGGAACTGCATGGTTCTCAGATTTTACAATAGAATCTGGAATTCAAGATGAAAGCAATACATGGAATTTCTTATGTTTGTTGTTTGACTATGTTGATGTAAATATAGATAATAAAAATATTAAATTAAGTTTGACACAAACAGATAAAGATGACATTTCAATTTGTATGAGACGTTTTCAAAATTCTATTCAAGAAATGAGTTATGATAAAATAAGAGTAACATATAAAATAGAAGAAGTAACGGCTCCAATTACACAATTATCTTACGATGAAGAAAATGGTTATTATGTGTTAGGATACAATATAAAAGATGTGCTAGATCCATATATAAAAGAAGGAAAGTATGATCATATATTTGTAGCTTTTAGAACAGGAGATATAAATCAACAAAAAGCAATTCCTGTAAATGATTGGATAGGACTTGGATCTATGGAATACAGAGGATTAGGATATTCAAATATTAGACTTCCAGATGATGATAAAAATTATGTATATAAATATGATATTAGGATTAATACTTTTCCAGAAGAAGTTTTAATGCATGAGTTTTTACATACATTAGAAAGAAATACAGAAGAATACGGAATAGAAAGACCAGAACTACATGATTATGAAAAGTATGGGTATGAAAATAAGAGATTAATAGGTCTTAAAGAATGGTATCAGGATTATATGAATAAAAATATAAATACTGTTTCAGGAAAGATTGGACTTCCTAAAGAAATATTTACGAAAAAGCCAGTAAAAGCATCAGATTTTGAATATTCCCATAAACTAAGTGAATTAAAAGAGCCAGAAAATATTATGGAAGAACTAAATAATTTATTTACAAAAATAGTTAATCTATTTAGAGTAGTTAAACAACAAGCATAAAAAAGTAAATAATATGAATGTAAAAATATGTTGTACAAAGTATGTTGTACAAAGTAAAAAATAAAAAATTTAACTATCAGTGTTTTAAGAAAGGAATAGAAACAAAAATGAAAGTATCAGATTTTAATTATGAATTACCACAAGAGTTAATTGCACAAGTTCCAATAAAAGATAGAAGTGCATCACGCTTAATGGTATTAAACAGAGAAAATAAAACAATAGAAGATAAAATATTTAAAGATATACTAGATTACTTGAAACCAGGAGATTGCTTAGTTAGAAATAACACAAAAGTAATACCAGCAAGACTATATGGTATAAAAGAAGAAACAGGAGTACATATTGAATTTCTATTATTAAAAAGAATAGAAGGGGATATCTGGGAAGTAATGGTACATCCAGGAAGAAGACTAAAAATAGGAACAAAAGTTATCTTTGGAGATGGATTACTTAAAGCAGAAATACTAGAAATGATGGAAGGCGGAAATAGAAAAGTAAAATTTGAATATGAGGGAATATTCAATGAAATATTAGATCAAATTGGTTTAATGCCACTACCACCATATATAAAAGAAAAATTAGATGACAAATCTAGATATCAAACAGTATATGCAAAATATGAGGGGTCAGCAGCAGCACCTACAGCAGGACTTCATTTTACAGAAGAACTACTAGAAAAAATAAAGGAAAAAGGTGTAGAAATTGCGAATGTAACACTTCATGTTGGAATAGGAACATTTAGACCAGTAAAAGTAGAAAACATAGAAGAACATGACATGCATAGTGAACATTATTATATAAAACATGAAGATGCAGAAAAAATAAACAATACAAAGAAAAATGGAGGAAGAATAATAGCAGTAGGAACAACGTCTTGTAGAGTACTAGAATCAGTAGCAGATGAAAATGGATTAGTAAAAGAAACAGAAGGAGACACAAATATATTCATATACCCAGGGTATAAATTCAAATGTATAGATTGCTTAATTACAAATTTCCATTTACCAGAGTCAACTTTAATAATGTTAGTATCTGCATTAGCAGGAAAAGACTATATAATGAAAGCATATAAACATGCAGTAGAAGAAAAATATCGTTTCTTCAGCTTCGGAGACGCAATGTTCATTTGCTAATAAAAAAGTGTGGCAAAAGGGACGGTCTTTTTTACCACAAAGCAAAATTCAAAAATAAAATAGGGGCTTAAATAAAAAAAGAAAGAAGGAATATTTATGCCCCGTTTAAAAAGAAGACTAATACAAGAAAAGAAATATTTACATATTATGGTTCAAGGAATTAATAGAGAAAAAATATTTAAAAAAGATAGTCAAAAGAAAGAATACATAAAACTATTAAAGGAATACAGTGAAAAAAATAAAATAAGTGTTATAGCATATTGTGTTATGGACAATCATGTGCATATATTAGTCAACTATATAGACATAGAAGATATAATTAAATTTATGCAAAAGATAAATACAATATACGCAATATATTATAACAAAAATCAAAATAGAGTTGGTTATGTGTATAGAGATAGATATAAATCGCAAGTAATAAGAGATCAAAAACATTTTATTAATTGCATTATATATATACATAATAATCCAGTAAAGGCTCAAATATGTAACGATGCAAGTCAATATATATATTCTAGTTATAATAGCTTTTTAAAAGATAAAGAAATGTTAAGGAATATGTTTTTGGATGTAGAATTATATAAAAATATGCATAGAAAAGAGAAGATTCAAGAAAACGACTATATTGAGACAAAAGAAGATAATGAGATACAATATAACAGATATATAGAGAAATTTTTAAAAAAGTATGATGTTTCTATAGAAGATGTAAATAACAATAATGAACTGATAGAAGAAATATCGTATGTTTTGAAGTATAGTTATAATTTATCTTACCAAAAAATAGAAAGTTTAATAAAAGTACATAGGGAAAAGATAAGAAGAATATTGTTAAAAAAATAAATGTGGTAAAAAAGGCTGGCCCTTTTGCCACGGAAAGGAAGAAAATGAAACCAGCAATAACATATGAATTATTACATGAATGTAAACAAACAGGAGCGAGAAGAGGAGTAATACATACTCCTCATGGAGATATACAAACACCAATATTTATGCCAGTTGGAACACAAGCAACAGTTAAATCTTTAACACCAGAAGAGTTAGAAAACGATGTAAAAGCACAAATAATTTTATCTAATACATATCATTTATATTTGAGACCAGGTCATGAACTAGTAAAAGAGGCAGGTGGACTTCATAATTTTATGAGATGGAATAAGCCAATATTAACAGATTGTGGAGGATTCCAAGTTTTTAGTTTAAGTGATTTACGTACAATTTCAGAAGATGGTGTTGAGTTTAAATCTCATTTGGATGGTAGTAAACATTTCTTTACACCAGAAAAAGTAATGGAAATAGAAGAAGCATTAGGAGCAGATATTATAATGTCATTTGATGAATGTTGTCCATATCCATCTACATATGAGTATGCAAAAAATTCAATGGAAAGAACTACAAGATGGGCGATTCGTTGTAAAGAAGCTCATAAAAATACAGATACACAAGGATTATTTGGAATTATACAAGGTGGATTTTATGAAGATTTAAGAAAGAAAAGCGCAGAAGACTTAATAAAATTAGATTTTCCAGGTTATGCTATAGGTGGAATTAGTGTAGGAGAACCAAAAGAGGAATTCTTAAAAATACTTAGGTATACTGCACCACTTATGCCAGAAAATAAGCCACGTTATTTAATGGGAGTAGGAACACCAGATTACCTAATAGAAGCTGCAAAAGCAGGAATAGATATGTGTGATTGTGTTTTACCAACAAGAATTGCAAGAAATGGAACTGCAATGACATGGAACGGAAAAGTAGTAGTAAGAAATGCAACATATGAAAGAGATTTTACACCATTAGATCCAGAATGTGACTGCTATACTTGTAAAAACTATACAAGAGCATATATTCGTCATTTAGTAAAAGCAAACGAAATATTAGGTGTTCGATTATTATCACTTCATAATTTAAGGTTCTTGACGAAATTAATGGAAAGAGTTAGAATAGAAATAGAGAATGATAATTTAGGAACATTTGCAGAAGAATTTTATAAAAAATATTATCATGAAGATTAAAACAAAAGAAAATATTGGAGGATTTTTATGGAGATTATAGGAACAAATCAAGAAGAAAAAGATAGAAAAACTAAAAAAACAATGAAACTTATAACAATAATAATTGTTATGCTTTTAGTAATTAGTATAATCTTATTCATAACAATATATTATTTAGAAGGTAAATTGTTTAAATTTTATATAGATGATAAAAAAGTTTCATCAAAAAATGATTTATTTGTTTATGAAGGAGATACAGTGTATGTATCTTTGGAAGATATTGCTCCTATGATAGGATATAAATATTACAATAGTGGATATAAACAATATACTGAGGATACTTCAAAAGGCTATCTAGAGGGTGAAAATGAAGTATGTACATTTGAAAAAGATTCAAATACAATTTATAAAACACCTGTAAATCAGGTAAATTATGAATATTTTACAATAGAAAAACCAGTAATAAGAATGAACAAAAAACTTTATATTACAGCTGAAGGACTTAGTTTAGCTTGCAATATACAAATAACAAGTAATCAAGAACAAAATAAAATTACAATATACACATTGCCATATTTAGCAAATTATTATACACAAAATTATAATACATCTGCAGTGGCTACAGACTTTAATAACCAAAAAGCTTTATTATATGGTCTAATGATAGTACAAAATGTGGATAACACCAATAGAAATGTGAATAGCAAAGATATAAGATATGGTATATACAAATTAGGTGATAAAGAAATTGTAGGAACTAAATATACTGAAATTGAATTTATAGAAAGTACACAAGAATTTATAGTAAAAACTCCAGAAAATAAAGTAGGAATTATTACAGCAGATGGAGACACTAAAGTAAGTCCACAATACGACAGTTTAAAACAAATAGATAAAGATTTAAATCTATATTTAGCAACAAATAATAATAAAAAAGGTGTTATAGAGAAAAATGGAAAAATATTAATATATTTAGAATATGATGAAATAGGTATAGATACAACACAATTCCAAAATAGTGATATTAAAAATCCATATTTATTGTTCAATAATGCAATACCAGTAAAACAAAATGGAAAATGGGGTATGTATGATAAAAAAGGAAATATAATATTACCAATAGAATATGATGCATTGGGTTGTATAACAAATAACAATACTTCTAATAGTACATTAATAATTCCAGATATAAAAGGAATTGTAGTTTCAAAAATAACTGAAGATACAAATAGAAGAAAAAAATCAATTTATGGTTTAGTTAATTATTTAGGAAAAGAGTTAGTACCAACGGCTTTAGAAAATGTTTATTATGTAATAAATAATGGTAGAGAAGAATATACAATGGTATTTAACGGAACATCATATAATGTAATTGAATATATGAATCAATATGTAAAATTAGAAGAATTAAATGATGAGACAAAGTCAAATAATCAAACCAATACAACTAACCAAAATACAGCCAATGTAGTAACCAATACTATATAACTAATTTTAAATTAAATTTGTAAAAAGTACACATATAAATATGTGTGCTTTTTACTTTTGTGAAGTTAAAAATAAGAGTCTATAAAAAATAAAGTATTTGATTAAAAATGGTAATTTATTTCTGATATTTTTTATTGTAAAATGTCAAAAAAATATTGACTAGTAAGTAACGGATTGATAGAATTATAGAAAATAAAAAAGTAACAATTTATAAACATAAAATTGTCTTATATTTTAAATGTTTGTTGGAAATACTAAAGTAAAAATAGGAGGAAACAAAAGAAAATGAGAAAACA
>OIZO01001572.1_pt1 | contig 11271 bp, 12 predicted proteins | sample 1588551 | NCBI WGS metagenome assembly OIZO01 (sample SAMN03283271) | human gut metagenome | biome: human-associated habitat; material: feces | host: Homo sapiens | place: Peru | collected 2012 | reverse complement strand
GGCATTCTAATCGTCTAGTTTCTGCAAATGAGAAAACGACTGATGAGGATAAAAAGCCTGTAGGAGACTTCCATTTCTTTAATAATCAATGGATTCTCATCAATCGCCGTTTGCCTGATATGTATGATGCGACGGATAAAAAGTCAATTGGTATTGGGGAATATGTGCCTTTGACAGATGGTAGGCAGATTTTGCTTGATAAAAGTCAAGGTGGTAGATTAATCGTCGTTCAACTTGTAAATAATTAATGTTATATGGAAAATCATGAACTTGATAAATATGTTGAGTATGTTTTAGCTCAAGTAGGTGAAGGACGGCACACAAAAGAAGATATCAAAATAGATTTGCATGAGCGCGGTCTTTCTGATGCAGAAGTTAAAGAAGTCTTAGATGTGGCTTGGGAGATTGGAACTGAATTCGAAAATGGAACACGAGGAAGTTCCTTAAAGTCCATAGTTATAATCTTATGCTTTTATGTTTTTATGTGTTTAATATTATATCTTACTGGTCATAGTATTATTGAGTCTTGTTCTTTTGGAGCAGTCATAGGGGGTATTATAGCTTTGATAAGATTATTTCTAAGAAAAAGGAAGTTTAGATAGTATCTGGAAATATGATTCTTTTGCCTTGGTAGGGAATTATATTTTAAGTTTGAAAAATGCTTTAACTTGTAAATGATGAAATATGGGTATAGATTTAATTAAAAATGAAGAGAAAGTAGATGCTCGTTTGAAAATAACAAACGAAATGAAAGGAAATCTTTTGATTGCAACCAAATGGATTAAGTTTATGAATATAGTTGGTTGTGTTTCTTTGGGAGCATTAACTTTATTAGGCTTTATTGGTTTCTTTTCTGGAATAATGGGTAGTGGTGGTATGTCCTTGGGGATAATATACTTGGTCTTAGCTGCAATTTATTATCCTGTCTTGAAACGAGTATTTGCATTTGTGAGTCAAGCTCGTAGTGCATGTGAATATGATAGTAGCGAAGATTTAAATGGTATGTTTGATAGTCTAAGATTTATCTCGAAATATCTTGGTGTTATTTGTGCTGTAGTTGTGGGCTTTTATGCTGTAGCTATTATTGTAGGTATTTTTGCAGCAATCTTTAGTTGATGTTTTCTAATGAACATTTACGTAATCCGAAATAATCAACGCTTTGGACCATACGATGAGCAAACGTTACTCTCGTATGTGAACAAAGGGCAGGTGTTAAAACAAGACAAGGCTATCGCTGACGGCGATAGCCTTGAACAGACGGTTGGCTTTTATTTAAAACGAGCCAATCTACAGTGTCATGTTCAAAATAAAGGGAATGTTTTAGCGCAACTCTCTGCTATAGGCTCTGAATTGATATTCCCGAAAGCCAAGTTGTTTTCCAAACAATTCCTTTCAGATCAAAGAATCTTAATCATGGCATTAGTGGGATTGTTGCCAATGGTAATCATGAACATACCATTAGGAGGATTTTTTATTTTCTATGAAGTGTCTTTGTATTTCTCTGTCATTTGGGGGTTATTCTTCTATGCTTGTTTCAAGACGAACCAAGTAAAGTTGAAGACGACTTTAAGTGTTTTCTTCCTAACTCAACTCTGTGTGTTCATCGCATGGGATTTATTAGGATTACCTAAGGTTAATCCTTTTTACGCATTTACAGATGTGGCTTTTCCACTGAATATCCTTGGCTATGTCTTCGGGGTTGGATTAACAGAAGAATTTGGAAAGATGGTTCCACTCCTTATTATATTGAAGAAAGCGAAGGAACCTTTGATTCCACAAACAATGGTCTTTTATGGTTTGATGTCAGGAATCTCTTTTGGAGTATTTGAAGGAGTTCAATACCAAATGACGGTAAATACTGAGCAGACGTATGATGTTTCGTTCTTCCTGAACATTGCAAGATTGACAAGTTTGCCGTTCCTTCATGCTTGTTGGTGCGGTATTGCAGGTTATTTCTTGTCGTTTGCTCATCTCTATCCAAAGTATAGACGAGGCTTATATGTTCTTGCAATCAGTATTCCTGCTATAGTGCATGGATTGTATGATTCCTTGGCTAATTATAGGGTAGTTTCTCTTGTCATGGTATTCTTGGGGTTAATGCTTTTGATGGTATATCTCAAACAAAGCGTTGATTATCAGTCGAAATTGAGACAATGATTGATGTGTTATAACCTTGCAAGCAAATGTAAGTATCTTAGAGTGTATAGTGGGTGTAACGTTGGGGATTCTCGGTCTTGTTGAAAGAAAAGCAATACCTTTGCATCAGAAAATAAAAATAATAACAATTAAAAATTCAAGAGATTATGGGAATCTTTAATATCTTCAACAAGAAAAGTGATAACGAGAGCGCAGCTACAGTTTCACTTCCAGTAGTAGAACCTTCTGAAGCAAAGGAGGTGGTTGAGAGTGTTGCACCAGTAAAGGAAGAGGCTTCAAGAGAGAATAAGCCTTTGACTGTTTCTTATGCAACAGGTTGGCCTATAGATGTTATCTATGGTTATCTTCATAAGAATTATGAGGATAAAGGCTTTGCTGATGCAATGGTCAAGAGTGACATGGCTTTTCGTGATTTAAATATGAGTCTCATTCGTAATAAGATACTCATGGTGTTCAGAGAAATCAATCTCAGCTATGATGTGATGAAGCAAGACTTGCAAGTCCGTATAGATACTTGCAATGCTGCAGGTTTGTTGACCACCGTTGCTGAAATCGAAAAGACTATGTCATTGATTAATGCTCATAAAGAAGAGTTGAGAGAGATGGAAACTGATTTCAGAAACAATGCTAATGAGGCTTCAATACCTCTACAGTCATATAATTGTGGATTCTTGCGGGGTATTGCAACCATTGCGATGAGTGGTGCTAAAGGTACGCCGGTTTCTCATATGCAGAATGTGAATAATATTGCATCCAAGCAAGCTATTGCATAGTTATAGTTGAATTTTAAAAACGAATGTATTATGAACTGGTGGATTAAATTTGGTTGCAAATTGACAGGTTGGAGTTCAAGTGTTTTGGCTCAGTGCTCTGAGGCAAGTAAAACACAGTTAAGCAAATATACCTCTGCTTTGCTCATCTTAATAATAGTATGGAGTATTACCGGCTTTTGTTTCGCTCAAAGGTATATTGGACTTCCTGTTTGGGGATGCATTTTAGTTTCATTGGTATTCATTACCATAGTGATTATGATTGAACGTCAAATTCTCCTGGCCTTGCACCCAACAAAAAAGTTAGTTGCTTTCAGGTTTGTAATAGCTATTATTATGGCAATTGTTGGCTCGACAATCTTTGATCAAACAATGTTTGGAAAAGATATAGACAAGCAGATGGCTGCCACGATAGAATACCAAACACAGGCTCTTACTCAGAAGAGAGTAAGTAACATTGATGGCAAGTTGTTAGCATTCCAAGAGGAAAAGGATTCCTTGGATAAAGTCAATTCGGAATTGCAAGCAGACATAAATGCTCATCCTTGGATTGTTCAAAAATCAGTGACCAACAGCCAAGATAGACTTGTTGTCAATGGAAAAATTAAGGTGGTAAACAATCCGTCTGTGACAACCAATCAGGTCGCAAATCCAAAACAATCAGTAGTTTCTACTAATAATGAAAAGATAAAGCAAATTGTTTTGCAAGAGATGGATTTGAACAAGAAAAGACTGACTGTAGAGGAAGATACGAGAAAGGAATGTCAGGCAAATGTAGGATTTCTGGAGGAATTAGAGGCAATGGTGTCTATAGTGACGACTCGTAAGGTCGCAGGAGCGTTTTATCTGATTTTCTTTATGTTGTTGATGAGTTTGGAGCTTTTCGTTGTCACAAGTAAAATGGGAGACCAAGAATGTGATTATGAAATGGCAATAAAGGGAGCTGAAAAAGTAAAAATGGCTCAGTTTAATATGGCTTTTAATAGAGTGCAAGCAAAATAATATTCAAATTAATATATTTGAAATGTAATCTTGCAATCAATATATTCATTGATGATGATAATAAGGTGTAACGTTTTAGAAATTGCGCAAAATATCAAAAATGTAGATACCTTTGCATCAGGAATAATAAAGTAACAACAAATAAAAAGTAACAATTATGAAAAAGTTTATAGTAGCATTGGTTGCAATGATTGCAACATCAACCGTATCTTTCGGTCAGTCTTATAACTACAATAGTCGTAGAAATACAACATCCTCTTATGGTATGAACACAAATACGACAACTGTTAGTGGCTATACTCGTAGTAATGGAACTTATGTGAATAGTTATACTCGTACTCAGCGCAATAGTACGAACCATGATAATTTCTCTACTTCTGGTAACTATAACCCATATACAGGTAGTACAGGAACCCGTGCAAGAGATTATTCAACTCAGTCGTATAATTATGGTTCAGGATATACTATTCAGATAGGTAGTCGTGGAGGACAGTATTACGTAAATAGTCGTGGCAACAAGGTTTATGTGCCAAAGAGATATTGATAACTAGTATATAAATGTAATTTTTCGTAGGACACTATGGCTATAAATTTGGAGAAGAAAAAGAGGATAAATAGTTGCTTGGTTTATCTTTTGGTAACATTGTTTATCATTGGTGCCGTTGTTGCTGATATTGGATTAATATGGGGTACTATTGGCTATGTTTGGGCACTGAGAATCATTGGAGTAATCTGTGGCTTTGTGGCATTTTGTGGACTATGCTCAAAAAGCAGAGGAGGCTGTCTTGTAATGGTAATATGTAGTATTATGGCAGCTTTGTGTATTTTGGGTGGAAAGTTAATAAAAGAAGCTTATGTAAAATCTATGCCTATAGAAGATGAAATGTCTAATGATTCTTCAGAAAGTTCCTTAGTTCCTACATACGATGATGACAGTGAATGGTCAGGATTAACAGATGAAGATAGTCTTTACATAGACAATCGTTTGCAAACAGGTGATACTCCTTATAAAAACGCTAAACTATCTGGTAGTGGATCTACAATTGAAGTTAAAACTGCAGCGGGCGAAGAAAATGATGTTGTTGTCATCATTAAGCATAATGGTAAAATCGTAAGAAATGCCTATATACAAGGTGGAGATTCTTATCAGTTCTCTATAGCAAATGGAACATATCAAGTATTCTTCTATGGAGGGAAGGGATGGAATCCTGACAAGGAAATGTCTGGTGGTTATACCGGAGGCTTTGTTACCAATGAGTCCTTCTCGAAAGACGATGTCGTTACTTTGGATTATCAAGGTCTTAATTATGAGTTAATACCACAGCGTAATGGCAACTTTAATACAGAACAGAGTAGTGAAACGGAAATGTTTTAGTGTGATATAAATATGGGTTATGAGGCATATCGTGATTTTCTGAAAAGATTGGGCTATGTCATATTAGTATGCGTTGCCTTTCATTTTAAATTAGATAATTTTGCATTTATGATTGCATTTATTTTTGTAATAATAGTGTTGTTCTGCTTTTCTTACTATAAGGCAAAACAGCAAAAGGCAGACCAAGAGATGGACCGCATTATGAATGCGCCAAGTGAGACTGTGAGCACTGAAGTTTTACCTTTAAATAATAATAACATGGAAGAAAAACAAAATATAAGTACACGAGATTTGTGTGTCGAAGTCTTGCGTAAATTGAATTGTGAGGTACAGTTCGATGAAGAGAATGAATATACTATGTATTTTACTTATCAAGGTGAACATTTCCATATAGACACTTGGAAAGATTGTCTTATGATTGGTATTTGGGATACATGGTGGGGAACGGTAGACTTGGATGACCTTGATGATGTGTCTCGCATTCGTAAGGCAATCAACATCGTTAATATTAATTCTTTCTTGACTATGGTGTATTCGATAGATCTGGAACATCAACAGTTTGTTGTCCACACCAAACGACAATGCTTGTTGATACCGCAGATACCAAAAGTTGAGCATTATCTGGCTGCTATGCTTGCTGGTTTCTTTGATGTTCAGCGTAGTTTCAAGGAAGAATTAGATAAATTGAGAAAAGAAGATGAACTTGTTAAATGTGTAAAGGAATAATTAATGAAACGTAAAATCGTTATATGTTGTGTATAGTTGCAATGTTTGCTTTGTCTTGTTTGAACTCATGTGAGGAGAAACCTCATACGATCTTTAAACGGGATATTGCCGATAATGAGCAAACGGATGGGAATATAGTTTTTGTAGTCCCTGACAGTACTTATGTGTCCTTGGAATATTGGAATAGATATGTGATAGTTTTGTCAAAAATGAAAGAACAGGATACAATGTCATATACAGTTGTAAGCAGTGATGTTGTGACTGATTATAGTGAAAAGAACTTTCGACAATTAATAGATTCTATAAGGGACAATGCTATTGATAAAACAGGGAATTTTTCTGAGAAACATGAAAAAACTATAGAGCAGTTCTATTATGTACAACAAACAAAAGGAACAAAATGGAAATATAAAACAACTATAGCCATTTATAATAAAGAAGAAAGAAAAGTGTGCTATATTTCTCATAGCAGTATCATAAGAGATAATGTAACTACTGATATTATTAACAGTTTAAGATTTAAGTAAGAATGAAGAATTTAAAGAATCTGCCTTTTGGCTGTTTGATGGCATTGTTGTTAGGCTTGGTAGCCTGCAATAACTCTCAAAAACAGCTTGATGAGTTCTCAAAAGAAATCAATAATCGTTGTCCTATAGTGGTAAATGATGCCATGAGTATTGTTGGAGCAAATACTGATGGTAACCAACTTGTTTATAAGATGTTGTTGAACGAGGACTTGTTGGATATGGGAACAATAAAATCTGAAGAATACAAAAAGTTGGTGGCAATCTCTGTTGCCAATCAAGGCTTGCTGTCGGATAATTTAATAAAAAATGAAACTTCTGTTCTGTGTTCTTTTACAGGGAACAAAAGTGGAGTTAAGTATAATGTTATACTGTCTCCAAAAGATATGGAAGCATTGAACAGCAGTAATGTCGGTATGGATATGGTGTATGATGAAATGCTTAAATCTTTGGTCAGTGTTTGGAAGAGAAAATTACCTCAAAAAATAGATAAAGGAATGGAGTTATCAGATATCATACTGAATGATACTGCCTTAATTTATGTTTATCATTTTTCAAATCAGTATAGTTTGGATGCGATTCCGCAAAAAGAACTTAAAAGTTCAGTTGTGGATATGATAAATTATGATGGAGCTGGTGATTTCATGCAATTCCGCAAAGTTTTGATTAATACCAATCGAGGGTATGTCGTTCGTCTGACAGGAGGAAACTCCAAAGGGCGAGAAGTCGTTTTCTCTAAGATGGATTTAATGCACTGGAATCAATGAACTTATAAAAAATGAAGCTATGAATAGGATATGCTTGATGATGATAGTAGTATTGTCTTTTGTCTTTTTATTGACAAAAGCACATGCACAGTCTTTGCCTCAAGACACAGCTAAAGCTGTCAAATTGTCGAAAAAGGCATTGAAACTCATGAAATCAGACAATACCGCTAAATGGCAGGAAGGTTTTGATATGTACAAAGAGACTGCTAAAATGGGGTTAAAATCTGCCCAAAGAAATTTGGTAGATTATTATATGTCACAAAATCCTAAGAATGAGATAGATGCAATCTATTGGTGCAAAATCTTGGCAGAAGATGGAGATGTGGATTGCCAATATTTTTTAGGATGGATATATTTGGGTATGGATTCGACAAGTACAACAGCTCATAATGAAATTTTAGGTTGTAAATATATGCATATGGCTGCAGAACAAGGAAATGCTAATGCGCAGTGTTTCTATGGGAAATGCTGTCTAAATGGTATCGGTACTTTGACCGATTATGATGAGGCAGAGAAATATCTACTGCTGTCAGCAGAAAAAGATAATGTTGTAGCTCAATACTATTTAGGATTTTTGTATAATTCGGAGAAATATGGACGATTAGATTGGAAGAAGGCCTTTGCTTATACAAAGAAAGCTGCTGAATATGGAAATGACTTTCCTGATGCCATGTATAATTTAGGGCGTATGTATCAGCTTGCTGAAGGTGTTGAGAAAAATTTAGATGAGGCAATCTATTGGTATGCGAAGGCTTCTGGTTTGGGTATTACTGATGCCAAGAATAATTTAGCACTTGCATTAGAAGAAAAAAATGGAATGAAGAATGATGTGATATATCTGTTGCAAAAAGCAGCAGATAGTGGAGATGAGGTTGCATTATGTAATTTGGCAAGTAGATACCTAAAAGGGGAAGGGGTAACTCAAAGTATAAGTATGGCAATGAATTTATATCTGAAATCGGCAGAGAAAGGTTATGTGCCTGCCCAACGTGCAATAGGACAGGTTTATTTGGTTGGAACAGGCATCGCAAAAGATGGAAAATTAGCTTTTTATTGGACAGAAAAAGCTGCAGCTCAAGGAGATACTACAGCTTTGTATAACTTAGCTTATTGCTATGAGCATGGTATTGGTACAGCCCGAGATGCAGTTAAAGCCTTTGTGTGCTATAAAAGGTCTGCAGATTTAGGGTTTGCGCTTTCTTTTGCAGCTTTATCAAAATGTTGCTTTTCTGGAATAGGAATAGAAAAATCAGAGAAAATAGCCTTTGAGTATGCTCAAAAAGGTGTAGATAAAAATGTGCCTGAAGCATGTTATTTATTAGGGCTTTATTATGAGTATGGAACTAATACAAAGATAGATTATGCCAAGGCTATAGAATGTTATGAGAAGGCATTGGATTTGGGGATAGAAAATCCAGAAAGAGTATACTTTTATGAGGCTTTATGTCATGGAAATCTTCAAAAAAATGTAAAGGCTGTAGAACTTTATAAAAAGGCTGCGGCACTTGGGAATCTTGGGGCATTATATAACCTTGCAATGCATTATCTGAATGGAGTGGGAATTGCAAAAAATATTGCACAAGCAAAGGCTTTACTCAAAAAATGTGTACTTCAAAATGACAATCAAGAGATAAAACGTCTTGCAAACGAGAAATTAAGTAAACTAAGATAATTCGGAATAAAATATGAAACGATTAATATTTACATGGCTTCTTGTGTTTTTTGCCTGTGGAATGCTAATGGCACAAGTGGGAGTTAAGCGTCCTGATAGCTTTAACTATCAAAGTGGTATTGATGCATACAATGCAGAGGATTTTGTAAAGAGCTTGGAGTTCTTTGATAAAGAGTTGGAACAAAATCCAACAAATGGCTATGCTATGGTTTGGGAGGTCTATATATATGAGAAGTATGAAAAATATGGAATAGCAATGGAACTGGCTAATAAAGCGTTGAAGTGTTTGCCAAAGAAAGATAAAGAATATATGGGCATTGCTTATGATATAAGAGGAAAGGTTCAACTGGCTTTAGGAGATTCGCTGTCTTCTCTTTCGGATTATAAACGGGCGTTTAAGACAGATGGGAATGTTAATCATTTATTCAATAAGTGTAATATCTATCATGCGCAAGGTAATTTTGCGGAAGTAGACAAGGAGGTTCAACGTGCCATGGCTGTCAATAAGAATAATGCTGTGACTTGGGTGTATGCTGGACGTAATGCTTATGCAAAGAAGAACTATGAAAAGGCACTGAGTGATTATGATTATGCCGTAAAATTAGATCCTCAGTACTCTTCTGCATACGCTTTTCGGGCAGATACTTATATGGCAATGCGAAACTATAAGAATGCTGCAGAGGATGTCGTCAATGCTTTGTCTGTAAATAATGACTCAAAGGCATTTTTCCAACTTTATATGTTGGCAAAAGAAGCTTTGCCTGTTCTTATTATACAGTTGAATACTCAGCAAGCAAAGGAACCCAAAAAGAGTGACTGGAGCTATTATCTGGGACTAATGTATAATGAGCGAGGAAAATATTTGGATGCAGAGAATGCCTTTAAGAAGGCACTTGAAATCAATACATTTGAAAGCTCGGACCATACAAAACTAATTTGTAGAAATATGTCGAAATCCCTAATGAGACTTGGTAAGTATGAGGAAACTTTAGCGATGACAGACAAGTGTTTGGCTTTGGATTCTGCAGATGTAGATACATGGCAATATCGTGCTCTTGCCTTTTATAATATGGGGAAGAAAAGTGCTGCTGTAGATGCGTTCAATTCTGCGATTCATTTTAATCCTGATAATGCCTTCCTTTATTATTGGAGAGCAAGGATGTATATGTATTCAGATTTGCTTCGAAATGCGCTTGATGATATTAATACAGCTATCTCTTTGGATGAAACTGATAATGACTATCTGTTGCAGCGCAGTGAAATATATAAACGGATGAAACGATATGATGAGAGTGATGCGGATTGTAAAGCTGTTATTAATGCTGAAATGAAACGTGACACTGATGAACGTGATGTTGAGACGCTTGCTTATGCTTATGTTCGTTTGGGACAAAAAGATAAGGCTTTGGAATTTGTTAAGGAATTGGAAGAAAAGGTTGTGACAAGTGGTGATGAATATGATATAGCTTGTTTATATTCTTTAATGGATGATAAGCAGCAAGCTCTTGATTATTTAGAAAAAGCTTTAAAACATGGCTTTTGTGAGTTTGTGCAAATTGCTAATGATGCAGACCTTGACAATATCCGTGATATGAAGAAATTTCAGGAAATAGTAGATGAATATAAGAATATTCAAAGAGAAAAAGCTATAGATAAGGAGGATGAAAAGTCAAAAAGTATAGAGAAAATAGTGGAAGTTCCCTTTGTAAGAGAGGCTGGAATTTGTAAAGTTAAGTGTGAAATAAACGGCTTACCTTTGCACTTCTACTTCGATACAGGAGCTGCAGATGTTACCATTTCGGATGTTGAGGCTCAGTTTATGTTTAAAAATGATTATCTTGCGCCATCTGACGTTAAAGGAAATGCACTTTATGGTACAGCAGATGGAAGTGTTGTTGAGGGAACTGTTATTATCCTGCGAAAGATAGACTTTGGAGGGCTTGAACTTTCTAATATAAAAGCCAGTGTTGTACATAACCAAAAAGCTCCGTTGCTTCTCGGACAAAGTGTTTTGGGAAAGTTGGGAAAAATAGAAATAGATAACGCCAAGAAAGTGTTACGTATTACACATAAGCAGAAAATTAAGTAAATAACAATTATATTATGGAACAAAAACATCATTACACAGGCTTAACCGATGCCCAAGTGCTCGAAAGCCGTAGTAAACATGGTGCCAATGTCTTGACACCACCAGAGAAAGAACCTTTATGGAAACAATTCCTTGAGAAGTTTGGCGACCCTCTGATTATCATTTTGCTGATAGCCGGAGTGTTGTCTA
>OIZO01001571.1_pt1 | contig 11274 bp, 15 predicted proteins | sample 1588551 | NCBI WGS metagenome assembly OIZO01 (sample SAMN03283271) | human gut metagenome | biome: human-associated habitat; material: feces | host: Homo sapiens | place: Peru | collected 2012 | reverse complement strand
CTCCGCTGCGGGGCTATGACGAGCAGCTTGCCGCAGAAAAGCAGCGCACCGAGCGTGTGCCCAAGCGCATTCTGACCGAGGAAGAAATGTCGGCTCTGTCCGATCGGCTGATGCAGGTCACCAAGGGCATGACCATTACGGTGCGCTACTTCAAGGAGGACACCGCCCACCCGGAGGTTCCAGCAGTGGGTAACTACATCACACTGACCGGAAAAGCAGACCGCATCGACCCGGTGTTCCGCACCTTGCAAGTGGGCGACACCGTGGTGCCCTTTGAAGATCTGGTGGAAATCAGCGGGGAGGGCATCATGGAGATCGACCAATATCTCGGCATTACAGAGCATTGAGCGCAAAAAGGCCACCAGCCAGAAAAACGGCTGGTGGTCTTTTTTACTTATGGCGTATCGTCGGCAACTGTTTGATTTTATTTCCGACCTTTTTGCGTTCCAGTGAGAACACCATATCTGGAATTCGCTCAAAGAATCCTATATCACGTCGCCAGCTTGTTCCGCATTTGCAGTGGAACAGGCCAATGAACTGCTGCTTCATTTTGCGACCGCAGTTCGGACAAACTCGTTTGCTGGCTCCCATAATAGTTTACTGGAGCTTGGCGATAATTTCATCGGCAGACATACCGCTGACGAGCAGCTTTTTCAATACGGATTCTGCTTCAGCCTTTTTGGATTCTTCTGCGGCCTTTTTTTCGGCAGCAGCCTTTTTTGCCTCTGCTTTAGAAAGTTCCTTTGCTGCAACCTTCAAAGCAGATTTTTTACTTTTCAGCTGGTCTTTCAGTGCGCTGATGTTATCAGACAGTGCAACAATCTCGGCTTCAATTTGCTCCTTGGCAGTGGTCTTTTCAGCAACAACAGCTGCATAGTCAATGTTTGCTTTCTTGGTACGCACTGCGTTCTTGCTTCCTTTTGGTCTAGGCATAGTAGTCCCTCCATCTAGTATTGGAATTTAGCTAACATAAGTATATTCTTTCTGCCTCGAAATGGCAATACTCTTTCACTTCTTGATTGCTATGTGTGGACGGTTTATCCATGTTTTTAGCACTCCCGAACTTCGTATTTTTTGTACGGAGAAAAGGATTATAATTTTGTGCGTAGTACGGTATAATAGGCAAAAGTTTACTGTACGAAAGTGAGGAGTGGCGGTGGACACCATTCTGAATACTATTACCGCCTACCGTGAAGAACGCAACTGGTCGCTATATGATCTAGCAACTCATGCAGAGATGAAATCGACCACCATTTCCACATGGTATAACAACAATGCGACTCCGTCCATTCCTTCGCTTGTAAAGATCTGCGATGCCTTTCAGATCACGCTTTCTGAGTTTTTTGCCAAGGCAGAAGGAAACGAATCCGCCCCAGTAGTACTTACTCCCCAGCAGATGCAGGTCATTGATCGCTGGTCGGTGCTGCGCCCCGACCAGCAGGAAGCAGTTTTGAGTTTATTGAATACGATTCCCTGATTTCACATGGATAGTAATAGGGTTTCACCCTTTTTCTATCATGGAAGGTGTACTGTACATTTTCCATGCTCCGCCCGCCTTGCCATCAACGACGACAAAGAAAGGACGAAGAATTATGAAAAAAAGGTTGATTGAGTACGAACCTAGTCCCGGCAGTCAAGTGAACTGCCGCCGAATGTCTATCTGTTCTCTGACCCTGTGGTGCGGCGATTGGCTGCGCTGGACTGTGGTCGGAGGGCTGGCATATGTACTTTGATTCTTATGCCACAGGCAAGCGAATTCAGCAATTGCGTAAAGCAAATGGAATGACACAGGAGCAGTTTGCTATCGAGTTAAACACTAGCGACCGCCATATCCGTAGAATAGAGCGAGGGGAAGAAACGCCATCAATTGACCTTTATGTTGAAATGGTGGCAACTTTCAATACTTCACTTGATTATTTGTTATTGGGAAAGGCTCCATCGGAGCGTGAAGAACAACTGAAGAGACAGCTTTATGCTAAATTACATCGCATTGCTCGTAACTTAGATGAAATAGCGAGGGACTTGTAATGCGATTGCCCTCCCGGACGGATGACTTGTAATAGTCTCCGTCCGGGAGGGCTTTTTCTATGAAAAAATTCAATTTTCGCTTTTTGAAAGTCGTAAATTTCATTTTATCGCATCAACGATTTATTTTTCTTAAAACCGGACATAGTAGGTCCGGTTTTTGAGTGGAAAACCGGACCAGTTACGTCCTAAAAAAGCGTTCAGTTTTCAAGTACACTATGGTCACAGCAAGGGCACCACCCCAAAACGAGGGAAAAGCCCGGAGTTGTAAGCCGTACCTTGAAAACTGAATATCATTCCCTTGGACAGAATAATGAGACTTCCGTAATTCGCGGCCCGGCCATAAAGAAGGCGGGGTGGCCGAGAGGCCAATGAAAGCGGCTGGTGCAAATCCCCGCTTACCGAGGTGTATTCCAAATCCACCGGGCGTTGAGGACAAATAGGGTGGAACACTTAACTAAGACTCCAAAGCCCACTACCGGGATTCTTTTGAATCAAGGCGGTGGGCTTTTTACATACCGAATATTCACACCAACGATACGGAGGTAATGATTATGAGCCGTAATTTTTCTCGCAAGCCCGATGAATCGACCCTGACCACCCTCTGCCCCCGCTGCCTGAATGCATTCCGCAATGCGCGCGGTATCCGCGTCCGCCGTGCAGACCCCTACCAGCTCACCAGAGAACCTTGCACCTACTGCCAGACCAATTTTGGCTATGACTATTACATTCAGCCTACCAGCCCTAAAGCCACTTATTTTAAGAAAGGACGGTTCGATGATGAAATTGACTGCGCTTAAAGTTGACCCGGAGTTTCAGGGCAAGATTCCACCACTCACTTTTGAGGAGCTGGAACAACTTGAGAAAAACATTGTCAATGATGGCAAGGTTATCAATCCTATCATCGTCTGGAATGGGCTGATTGTTGACGGTCATAACCGATACGCTATTCTCCAGAAGCATCCTGACATTTCGTATACCGTCCATGAGAAGGAATTTGCAGATCGCTTTGAAGTAATCATCTGGATTTGTAAAAACCAGCTTGGGCGGCGCAACCTCTCGCCGGAACAGAAAAATTATCTATTAGGAAAGCAGTATGAAGCCGAAAAAGTCGCCCATGGCGGTGATCGCAAAAGTGCAGATGCAAAATCAAGTTATCATAATGATAACTTGATCAGCGGAGAAAAAACATGTGATCGAATTGCAAAAGAAAATGGGGTCAACAGAATTACGGTCATTCGTGCTGAAAAGTTTGCAAACTGCGTAGACGAAGCGGAGAAAATCTCACCCGGAAGCCGTCAGAAAATTCTGTCAGGTACAGTAAAAGGCACGGCCAAAGACATTATGTCGCTTGCCCGAACCCCTCCTGAAGAACGCTCTGCACTTGTCGAGAAAATCTGTATGCCAAAGGAACCAAAGAAGTTCACCAATAAATCTTCATCCACTACAAAAAAGAAAAAAGTGAAAAAGAAACAGCCCGATGCTGTGGAAGAACTATCATGCAGTGTAGAAACGATACCTGCTGTCATAGAGGAGCCGCCTAAACCTCAAAAAGCATTGACCGAACTGCAAACCATCCGTGTCTTGTCCAATAAGATGGAATCCGTTGAGCAGGTGGCCGATGCAGAAGGAATGCTCAGTGAGGTGGAATCGGCAGCGGATGCAATGATCTATCGTCTGGACGTCTGCTTTGAACATTATCCAGAGTTCCTTAAAAATCCGAACATTCGTCAAAAGGTCGTTGAACTTTTGCAGAAAGCAAAAGAGTATATCGTTAAACTGGAAGGAGAATTTGCCTATGATTAAACTCGTTCATCACGAAATGGTCATCAACAGTAAGTTTCTGGAAGTTCCTCGTAGCTACTACCAGCGGCATCTCAACGCCAGCCGCGTCAAGCGCATCGCTGCTGAATTTGACGAGCGCATTGCCAACGCACCCAAGGTCAGTTATCGTGACGGTCACTACTATGTCTTTGATGGTCAGCACACCATCGCTGCCCGCAAGCTGCTGAACAACAATTCTGATCTCAACATCGTCTGCAAGGTGTACTCTGGCTTGACCGAACAGGAAGAAGCCCTGCTGTTTGCACAGCAGACGGGTATCTCGGCACCGCTTACGGCAGGTGCAAAGCTGCGCGCCAAAATTCATGGCGGCGACCCGGAAGCCATCGCATTTCAGAGTGCTACCCAGCGTGCTGGATTTGGCCTGAGCTTCAATCAGAGCCATGCAAAATGGAAAATCGCTTGCATCGCTACAGCCTTTAGTGAGTATCGGCAGCATGGCGAACGCATTTACACGGATGCGCTTCGCATTTTGGCCGAAGCATGGGAAGGCGACATCGATTCGCTTCGTTCCGAGGTGTTGCAGGGCGTTGTCCGCTTTATCGCTCTGTACGATCACGAATATGACCCGGTGCGCTTGATTCGCCAGCTCAAGCGTACAAGCCCCGTGACCATCTATCGCAGCGGTCAGGCAATGAGCGGACCGAACTATCAGAAGTATATGCACCAGATTCTGAAAGCCTATAACGGCTCCAGCCGTACCAAGAGCCTTCCCATTAAACAGTAAAACGCTTCCTGCTCATGGCAGTTTTCTTTTCTCACCGCAAAGACCGTCCGGGAGGACGGTTTTTGCCTACATAGCGAAAAGGGGGTTGACCGCTATCGTTTATGTGACTAAGAATTTTGGCTTTCGCCGAGGCGAGATTTATTTTGCTGACCTTGATCCACATTACGGCTCAGAGCAAGGTGGAAAACGTCCTGTCATCATTATTCAAAATGACGTTGGAAACAAGTTCGCTCCAACCGTGATTGTAGCTGCTGTGACCTCACGCGTTTCCAAAAAGCCTAATCAACCCACCCATGTTCTCATTGATAAGAACCCCGCTTTCAGCCGACCATCTGTTGTGCTGTTAGAGCAGATTTTCACGATAGATAAGGAACGTATCAACAATTTCATGGGGCTGACAAGCGAATGGGAAATGAAACAAATTGAGGAAGCTCTGCTGAGAAGCCTCGGAATAAACAAATAGGATAATTCATTTTGACGAGTACGAATTGGAGATGAAGCAAACAGAAACTGAAAAGAGGTAGATATATGGCATTTGCACGAACCGAAGTCAAAGAGTTGGAACCTATGGTAAAGGCTGGCAAGAAAAAATTCGTCCGCTATCAGGAAGGTGCCGAGTTGTACTCGATGGGGCTGCATACATTTGAAGAGCTTGCCAAAGAAGCCGGGGCAATTTACAAAATCCGGCGCGTTGTCCTTGTGAATCTGGAAATCTTTGAAGAATATTTGGATACCTTTAGAATGTGAAACAGCATACTCCGTTCTTCGGAGTATTACATATTGGAGAACCACTCAATAAAATTACTTTTGCGGCATCGTTGCAGGATAGGAGCAACTTGTGTATCCTTAGAGCAGGACGGACGTAACGTACTACATAGACCGTCATCAGGATATGACTGTTCTCCTTAAATCGAATTTTACGAGGTGAGAAGAATGGCAACAAGAAAAGATTCTCGTGGTTACTCCCTGAAGAAGGGTGAATCGCAGCGAAAGGATGGCCGTTATGTGTTCCGCTACACTACGCTCCGTGGCGAACACAGATCGGTCTATGCAAAGGAGTTGAGCGAACTTAGAAAAAAGGAAGTAAAAATCCGCAGAGCAATCGAGGATGGCCTTGACCCTGATCGTGCCGAGCGTATCACGCTGAACGAACTGTTTGACGAATACATTTCTCAAAAGTATGATCTGAAGCAGTCCACCATGACGAACTATAAATATATGTATAACCATTATGTTCGGGATGGTTTTGGAAAACTTCGTATCAGCAAAATCAAGTACAGCGATATTAAGAAATTCTATTACTCACTGATTTTAGAAAAAGGATTCAAGCCCAACAGTATGGAAATCGTACATACACTTTTGCATCCAACCTTTACAATGGCTGTCCGCGATGGACTGCTGCGCTTGAATCCCACGGAGGGCGTTATGGCTGAAATTAAGAAGAGCCACTGCTGGGAAAAGACAAAGCGTCATGCTCTGACTGTTGCCGAACAGCGTGCGTTTACCAATTACATCGCCAATAGCGAAGAGTATCGCGGATGGTTCCCGTTGTTTACCGTAATGCTTGGTACTGGCTGTCGCATTGGCGAGGTGTTAGGTCTGCGGTGGCAGGATGTTGATTTCAAGAACCGCACGATCAGCATCAACCACAATCTTGTTTATCGTGTGCAGGAAGATGGCACTTGCACCAACCATGTAAACTCGCCCAAAACGAAAGCTGGCATCCGCATTATTCCAATGATTGATGAAGTGTTCGATGCCTTTCTGGAAGAATACCAGTATCAAAAGGTCATTGGTTTCTGCACCGATGAAATTGATGGGTACTCCGGCTTTGTTTTCTGCACTGGCGATGGAAAGGTTTATCTCCCCAATGCCATCAACCGCACTATCCGCTCGATTTGTGCAGACTATAATAAGGAAGAAGAATCCAAGGCGAAGGAAGAAAATCGTGACCCGGTTCTTCTGCCAAAGTTTAGCTGCCATATCCTGCGGCACACATTCTGCACTCGCTTCTGCGAGAACGAAACCAACCTGAAGGTCATTCAGGAAATCATGGGTCATGCGGATATTTCCACCACAATGGATGTATACGCAGAAGCAACCCAAGAGAAAAAGAAAGAATCCATGACCTCTCTGCAAAGCGCATTGCTTGTGCGGTAAGGCATAGATTCAAAATAACAGAAATGTTCCTCTCTGCTGGACAAAGAAGCACATCTCGTTTATAATGGATTAACAGAGAACAACAGCGGTTATCGCGGTTTCCGTCAGGCTCCGTCAAAAAAGGGCTGTGACCAAAACTGTACACAACTTTCGTGGACGCTGTTGGAGCTTGTTGGAGGGTTCATTGAAAAGAGGGTTTACTTCGTGGACGTTGTTGGAGTCTGACGGACGATAACAGAGCCAGTTCTTGCCACATCCCCACGATGAAGCCCATCGACCAGTAATCCACAAGGAAACAAACGACAATACGAAATATTCGTTCGTTGGATTTCTTGCAAAAACTGTATCATCCCCGTTTTGACATCAATTTGACAGCAAAATCCTGAAGAATCACGTCCCGTTATGAAGCGTGACGGATTTCAGACAAAACGCACAAGGCTTGAACAAAGCTGTAAGAGCACTTCTTGGAATCATCCGAGAGGTGCTCTTTTTGTTTGCTCCTGCGGCCAACTTCTGTCAGACAGTCACAAAAAACGGAGGATAACATTATGAAAAACGACTATAAGACCATCAAACCCATGAAAGAAATCCCTGACCAGCTTCGCAAGCTGCGCCGCCAGTTCCTGCGCTACCAGCAGGCAAAGATCGTATACAGCCTTTCTCACAAGAAGCTGCTGGAGCTTGCCAGCGATGCCGGGGCAATCTACCGCTTCGACAGCACGGTACTTATCAACCGGGAGATTTTTGATACCTATTTGGAACGCTTCCATGAACCTGCAAGAAAAATTACCGTGGAGGAGGTCGAGGACGAGTGAGCGGCAGTGTGTGGATGTTCTCCGACCAGATCGACGATGAAGATATGGATTTTATGCGGCATGAGTTCGTGACTTATAGCATGGCAAGCGATTATTATGGGCTGGGACTGAAACCTGTCACCCGGATGGCACATGAATGCGGGGCTATCTATAAGATTGGCCGGAAGATTTTGATTCGGAGAAGCAGTTTTGAGGAATATCTGCGCGAGCAGCGAAAATTTTAACGTTTATCCATAAAATACAATGCCCACCGGTTTATGGTTTTCATAAGCCAGTGGGCATTGTTCAGGTTATGCATCCGCCGTTTGCAGCACGCAGGCGCAATAGCCGGGTTCGGGCTGATAGCACCAGATGGTAAGATACTTATCTATTTCCGGGCTGTAATCGTGTAAGACTGCAAAGTGTCTGATTTCCGTTCAGGATAATATTTGCTCTATATTGACAAATCGGCATTCCGCGAGTATAATCATCAACAAGTAGAGCGTCACTCTACGAATGAGAGCAGTGTAATAAAACCGGAGTGATGAGATGCCAAGAAACATTGAACGTGACAAGCGTGAAGCTGACCGACGGAAAAATCAGTTGATCGAAGCGGGATTCCGACTGTTCTCTCAGAACGGAATCGAAACTGTCAGCCTGCAAAAAGTGGCAGACGCTGCAAATGTCAGCCCTGCAACGATGTACAAATATTTTCTGACGAAAGAAAAATTGCTCATCGCCATCAGTGCAAAGGTGTGGGATGAAGTATGGCAGGAGGCTCTGGGAGACCCCGGAACCAATCACTTTGAGCATTTTACTGCTTATCAGGGCATTGAGTTTTACGCCGATAGGATGATTGCTTTGTACAAGAACCGTCCGGAAGTACTGCGATTCAGCGGTGAATATAAAACCTATATGAACCGCCGCGGAAATATGGAGGATAAGCAACTCCGGGAACATCTGGATGTACTCAAACCCATGCAGCTCCTGTTTCATGGAATGTATGAGCGGGCAAAAGTTGATGGCAGCATCCGCACGGATATCCCGGAAGCGGAAATGTTTATCACATCATCTATCACGATGCTGAGCATGGCAGAGCGATACGCACAAGGGCTTGTATGGCTCAATGACCCCAAAGATGACCATACCCAGGAACTGCTTCATCTGAAAGAGATGCTGTTGCTATGGTGCCAGGGAGAAAAAACAGGCGGCGAAGTATAATGCAGGAAAGTGAGGGAGTGCTGTGTATGAGGGTGTCGTTTCGCATTGCACTGGCGGGACAGGTCATTGGTGTTTCGGCGCTGTATGAGCAGACCCGCACCTTTTGCAAAAATTATCTGACCGATGCACCCGCATCGTTTGAAGTCGCAGTCACTCCCGCTGATATTGCGTTTGAACGAGAAAAAAACGACCGGGAAGCTGCGGTGGAAGGACACGCGCCGGGGAACTTCTCCGATGAATATCTGGAAACGCTGGCACTGTACCGCAAAATCGTAGAGCGGCTTTTAGAATGGGACACCCTGCTGTTTCATGGCTCCTGCATCAGCGTGGACAGCAAAGCCTACCTGTTCACCGCCAAAAGCGGCACAGGCAAAAGCACCCACACCCAGCTTTGGAAAAAGTGGTTCGGTGAACGGGCAGTGTTCATCAACGATGACAAGCCCCTACTGAAAATCAGCGCACAGGGCGTGACTGTTTACGGAACGCCGTGGGACGGCAAGCACCACCGCAGTACCAACACCTCCTGCCCGCTGAAAGCTGTCTGCATCCTGACCCGCAACACAGAAAACTCAATCCAGCGCATCGACAAAAAGGCGGCATTACCCATGCTCTGCCAGCAGAGCTACCGTCCGGCGCAGCCTGTAGCCTTGAAAAAGACCCTTGCACTGGTCGATTTACTGAGCAGCAGCGTGCCGCTGTACAAGCTGGGATGTAACATGGAGCCGGAAGCCGCACTTGTGGCCTACCACGGGATGAATCAATAGGAGGAGCACTGCAATGCAAACCATTCTGCCGCCGTCCGGCAATACGATCAAAATATTGGGCAAGGCTCGGCCTGCGGAACAGGGTCTGCGCTGGATGCACTATGTTCTGGCGCAGCCGGTGGACGGCGGCGTGCTGGTGTTCCACACCCTGACACGAGCGCTGCTTCTGCTTACGCAGGAAGAGTATACCGCACCGGACGCCGTGGATGAACTGCGTGACGGCTGGTTTCGGGTGCCGCAGGAAATGGACGACATGAAATATGCCGACCGGGTGCGGTTTATCCGCCGCACGATGCAAAAGGAACCGAAGCATATTACAAGCTATACCATTTTTACCACCACGGACTGCAACGCCCGGTGCTTTTACTGCTATGAGATGGGGCGTTCCCGTATTCCCATGAGCGACGAAACCGCCCACAAAGCAGCGGCATATATTGCAGCGCATTGCGGCGGCGAAAAAGTCCATCTGCACTGGTTTGGCGGTGAACCGCTTTTTAACAAGCAGGTCATTGACATCATCTGCACCGACCTTACGGAAAAGGGCATCGTGTACGAGTCCATGATGATCTCCAACGGGTATCTGTTTGACGGAGCTACTGTAGAACAAGCGGTTTCCCATTGGAAGTTGAAGAGCGTGCAGATCACACTGGACGGCACGGAAGAAACCTATAACCGCAGCAAGGCATTTATTTATAAGGATGGCAAAAGCCCCTATCAGGTGGTACTGGCAAATATCCAGCGTTTGCTGGATGCAGGGGTTTCCGTCCATATCCGGCTGAACATGGACGAGCACAACGCCGATAATCTGATGGAACTGGCAGACGAGCTGCACGAGCGCTTCGGCGGCAAAGGTAAATTTTCGGTTTACAGCCATACATTATTTGAGTTTGCAGGCAGCAAAACACATATCCGTGCCCAAGAAGAACGGCGCCAGCTCTATCAAAAACAGCAGCGGCTCCGCAAGAAACTGGACGATTGCGGAATTGGAGCATCGTACTATTTGCGCCAAAAACTGCGTATCCGGCAATGCATGGCAGATAGCGGCGGTTCCCTTACGATCCTGCCGAACGGGGAACTTGGGCTGTGCGAACACTACAGCGAGGACAACTTTGTGGGAAGCCTTGATGGAAAAGCGTCAGAGCGTTCTGTCATCCAAAGTTTTCGAGAATACTGGGAGCCGATCGAGGCGTGCAAAACCTGCTTCTATTACCCCGAATGTATCCGTCTGAAAAAGTGTGTGGAACAGAAAGAATGTTTTGAAGAACTGCGGGCGGAGTACAAAGAATACCTGTTAAAGTCCATGCAAAAAAACTACAACGCATGGCTGAAAAAAGAGCAGCCCGATGAGGAAGAACCCCACCCGGACTGCTGACCCTTTGCGTAATGCGGCGCAATAGCCGCTTCACATAGAGATTTTCTGCGAAAGGAGATGTGTAAGCATGGAAAAGTATACAAAGGCTCAGATGGAAGTCATCGAGTTTGAGAACGAGGATGTCATCATGACCAGCGGTTGCAATGGCACGGATGTCTGCATTGGCTATAACCAGATTCCCGGGCTAGACGACTGACCCGGCGCTTAAAGTTACTGTTCGGAGCTCTCTATTGGGTAACTCCAGAAAGGGGCAGACCGTTTCGGCGGCCTGCCCTACCCGATTTCCCTTGCCCTGCAAAGGGCATTGATATAGTTTTTTCCAAAATGGAAGCGAGGACTTGACTTTATGAAGCAAACAGCGATCATGCT
>OIZO01001570.1_pt1 | contig 11284 bp, 8 predicted proteins | sample 1588551 | NCBI WGS metagenome assembly OIZO01 (sample SAMN03283271) | human gut metagenome | biome: human-associated habitat; material: feces | host: Homo sapiens | place: Peru | collected 2012 | reverse complement strand
AGCTGGCATTGCAGAAAAAGCTGAATACTGTATTGCATTTATATGGATATCAGGATATACAGACACCGACATTTGAATATTTTGATGTATTTCGTAAGGAGATTGGTTCGACATCGATCAGAGATCTTTATAAGTTTTTTGACAGAGAGGGGAATATCCTGGCGTTGCGTCCGGATATCACACCGTCCATTGCAAGAGCGGTGGCAACCTTGTTTGAGACAGAGAATTTCCCGATTCGTCTTTGCTATGCAGGAAATACATTTATCAACCATTCCAGTTACCGTGGCCGCCTGAAAGAGAATACGCAGCTTGGTGCAGAGCTGATCGGTGTGGACTCTATCGAGGCAGATGCAGAAATGCTTGCAATGGTCGTGGACGGACTTAAGAAAACCGGACTGAAGGAATTCCAGGTAAGTATCGGACATGTTGATTTCATTCAGAGTCTTTTCGAGGCAACGAGTCTGGATGAGGAGCAAAAGGAAGAAATCCGTACATTGATCGCAAACAGAAACTTCTTTGGTGTGGAAGAGATTCTTGATCATTATGAGATTGCTGATCAGGTGAAAGAAGCGTTCCATCAGCTTCCGGAGCTGACAGGTGGACCGGAGATCCTTGCAGACGCAGGACGCATTGCTCCGGGTGAAGCAGCAAGACTTGCGGTAGAACGTCTTCGCCAGATTTATGATCTGCTGAAGATTTACGGAGTAGAGGATCATGTAACTTTTGATCTGAGCATGAGCGGAAGTTATGGATATTATACAGGAATCATTTTTCGTGCCTATACTTATGGTACCGGAGATGCAGTTGTACGTGGAGGTCGTTACGACCACCTTCTTGAAAAGTTTGGAAAGAAGACTCCGTCAATCGGATTTGCAATTATTCTGGATGAACTTATGAGTGCGCTGGATCGTCAGAAGATCAAAGTAGAGACAGGACACCGCAATCTGCTTGTATATACAGATGCAACAGAACAGTGGGCAATTTCCCTTGCAAGAACATTTCGTGCAAAAGGAAAAAATGTTGAGATGATGAAGAGAAACTCCTGGGATGAAAGAGAGACTTTTGAAGCTTATGGAAAGCGTTCTTCTGTTGCAAGTATGCTTTACCTGAGAGAGGACCGGAAGATTGAAGTGCTCAATCTTCAGACAGGAGAAGAGAAGCTGATTGACACAAAAAAGAAAACAAAGCAGCAATAAAGGAGCAGATCAATGAGATATTTAACATTTGCCCTTACAAAGGGAAGACTTGCAAAGAAGACACTGGAGATGCTGGAGCGTCTTGGAATCACATGCGAGGAAATGAAAGATAAGGATTCCAGAAAGCTGATTTTTGTAAATGAAGAACTGGGATTGAAATTCTTTCTCGCAAAAGGACCGGATGTGCCGACTTATGTAGAGTACGGGGCAGCAGATATTGGAGTTGTCGGAAAAGACACGATCATCGAAGAGGGACGTAAAGTCCATGAAGTCCTGGATCTTGGATTTGGAAAATGCAGGATGTGCGTGTGTGGATATGAAGAGGCAGCAGAAAAGCTGAAACATCATGAACTGATTCGTGTGGCAACGAAATATCCGAATATAGCAAAAGATTATTTCTACAATAAGAAACATCAGACCGTAGAGATTGTGAAATTAAACGGTTCGATTGAACTTGCACCGATTGTTGGCTTATCTGAAGTAATCGTAGATATCGTAGAAACCGGTTCTACATTGAAAGAAAACGGACTGGTCGTACTTGAAGAAGTGTGCCCATTGTCAGCGCGAATGATCGTCAATCCGGTCAGCATGCGAATGGAAAATGACAGGATCAAAGAGCTGATCACCAATTTAAGAAATCTTCTGAGGGAGGAATAGACAAATGCGTATAGAGAAACTGAATGAGAATACGAAGAAGAATCTTCTGGATGACCTTTTAAAGAGAAGCCCGAATAACTATGGAAAATTCGAGGCAAGTGTTCAGGAGATCCTGAATGCGGTGAAAGAAAAAGGAGACGAAGCTGTATTTGATTATACAGAGAAATTTGACGGAGTCAGACTGGACGCAGAGCATCTCCTTGTAACGGAAGAAGAAATCGCAGAAGCATATGAACAGGTAGATGATGAACTGATCGCCATTATCAGAAAAGCACTTGTGAATATCAGAGACTATCACCAGAAACAGATGCAGTACAGCTGGTTTGACAGCAAACCGGACGGAACAATTCTTGGACAGAAGGTGACAGCACTCCAGAGAGTCGGCGTTTATGTGCCGGGAGGAAAGGCAGCTTATCCATCTTCCGTACTTATGAATATCATGCCGGCGAAGGTTGCAGGTGTAGATGAGATCATCATGGTAACACCTCCTGGAAAAGACGGAAAAGTAACTCCAACAACACTGGTTGCGGCAAAAGAGGCCGGTGCAGATAAAGTTTATAAAGTTGGAGGAGCACAGGCAATTGCAGCACTTGCATATGGAACAGAATCCATTCCAAAGGTAGATAAGATTGTGGGACCTGGAAATATCTATGTAGCTCTTGCAAAGAAGGCAGTTTATGGATTTGTAAGTATTGATTCAATCGCAGGACCGAGTGAAATCCTTGTTCTTGCTGATGAAACAGCAAATCCACGCTTTGTGGCAGCAGACCTTCTTTCTCAGGCAGAGCATGATGAGATGGCATCAGCAATTCTTGTTACAACAAGTATGGAGCTTGCAGAGAAAGTATCTGCACAGACAGATGCATTTGTAAAAGAGCTTTCCAGAGGTGAGATCATTCAGAAATCCCTGGATAATTATGGACACATTCTCGTTGCAGAGACAATGGAGGATGCAATCGATGCAGCAAATTCTATTGCTTCCGAACATCTTGAGATTGTGACAGCGAATCCGTTTGAAGTGATGACAAAGATCCGTAATGCAGGAGCTATTTTCATCGGAGAGTATTCCAGTGAGCCGCTTGGAGATTATTTTGCAGGACCGAATCATGTCCTTCCGACGAACGGAACAGCGAAATTCTTCTCACCGTTATCTGTTGATGATTTTATTAAAAAATCAAGCATTATTTCTTACTCAAGAAATGCGCTTGAGAAGATCCACACAGATATCGAGAAATTTGCAGAGGCAGAACATCTGACAGCACATGCAAATTCAATCAAAGTAAGATTTGAAAAATAAGAGAAAAGGAGCTGTGAGTGTGATGCAGAACAGAATCGGAAGCTGCAAAAGAAAAACAAAAGAGACAGACATTGAACTGACGATCAATCTGGATGGACAGGGAAAGAATCAGATCGATACGGGAATCCCGTTTTTTGACCATATGCTGGATGGATTTGCAAGACATGGATTATTTGATTTAAATGTTAAGGTGCGTGGGGATCTTGAAGTGGATTCCCATCACACGATCGAAGATACAGGAATCGTACTGGGACAGGCGATCGCGCAGGCACTTGGAGATAAGGCCGGAATTAAGCGATACGGATATTTTGTACTGCCGATGGATGAGGTTCTTGCTCTTGGAGCAGTTGACCTTTCCGGAAGACCTTATCTGAATTTCCAGGCAGATTTTACAGTATCGGTGCTCGGAACAATGGATACAGAGATGGTGCGCGAATTTTTCTATGCAGTTTCCTATAGTGCTGCAATGAACCTGCACCTTAAGATCCTTGATGCAGGAAATAATCATCATATGGCAGAGGCTTTATTTAAAGCATTTGGAAAGGCTCTTGATATGGCGGTATCAGAAGAGCCAAGAATAAAAGAAGTATGGTCTACAAAGGGAAGCCTTTAATGGCGTGACAGAAGGAGTAAGAAGGAATTATGTATAAAAGACTGACCCCTTGTATTTTTATAGAAAGAGGGAAAGCGGTGCAGTGGTTCGATGACAGAACTGTGATCGCAGATGATGTGATGGAACTTGCACGCCACTACAATGAAAGAGGAGCGGATGAACTGATTATTTTCGATCTGTCAGACTCAGATGAAGAACATGACGAGACGATTAACCTCCTCAAACAGATCAACCGTGCAATCAGTATTCCAATGGTTGTCGGAGGAAACATCAGACGTGCAGAGGATGTGAAGAAAATCCTTTATGCCGGAGCCAAACGTGCAATGCTGAATTTCTCAAAAGCACTTTCCATTGAATTAATCGAGGAAGTATCCAAGCGTTTTGGAAAAGAGAGGATCGCTGTATCATTAAATGATTTCGATGCATTGTTTAAACAGCAGCATCTGATCGAAGCATATAGTACAGAGATGATATTTATGCATCGCCTGGATCTGAATTCTGTTGTAAATGTTACAGAAACGCAGTGTGTTGTTGTAACGGATACGATGGAAGAAAGTGAGATCCTTAATATCTTAAAGAGTGATGGTGTAAAAGGTGTATCCGGAAGATTCATCAGTCGTTTAGATATGGATTTTAATCAGTTTAAAGAAGTCTGTGCAGAACATGGAATCCAAATGACTTCCTTTGAAAGCCAGATGGATTTCGGTGAGTTTAAATTGAATTCAGACGGATTGATTCCGGTGATCGTTCAGGATTATAAGACAAATGAAGTCTTAATGATGGCGTATATGAACGAGGAAGCATTTGAACATACTGTGAAAACCGGGCGCATGACCTACTACAGCAGAAGCAGAAAATGCCAGTGGATCAAAGGCGAGACATCCGGTCATTTCCAATATGTAAAATCTCTTGCAATCGACTGTGACAGAGATACGATGCTTGCAAAAGTAGAACAGATCGGAGCAGCATGTCATACCGGAAATCGTTCCTGTTTCTATACAACAATTGTTGGAAATGATTACGATGCCAAGAATCCGGTTCAGATTTTTGAATCCGTATATCAGACAATTGCGGATAGAAAAGAGAATCCAAAAGAAGGTTCCTATACGAACTATCTTTTTGAAAAAGGTCTGGATAAGATCCTGAAAAAGGTTGGAGAAGAGGCGACAGAAGTTGTGATCGCTGCAAAAAATCCAAATGTCGAGGAAGTAAAGTATGAATTATCTGATTTCCTTTATCATGCAATGGTTCTCATGGTAGAAAAAGGGATTACCTGGGAAGACATTACAGGAGAACTGGCTGACCGGTAGAAAAACGCTGTACCAGATATTCCTGGAAGAATAAAGCAGAAGAAACTTTCATAAACTGGAAGAAAAAGAAGTTGGAGAGGATCTTTCGTGCAGGAAAAAGAATCAGAAGTCCGCAGGCGTAGATTGTGGGAAGAAAATCGCAGACGACAGCGGAATGCCGGTATGATAACACCGGCAATTCACCCAAGATATGGTCGTTTATACCGGGAATTATATCCGGATGGTCTGGAGCGAAGTGCAGAAAATGGATCAGAAGATCTGGATAAGAAAGAAAAAAACAGTGGAAGCTTTACTACCAGATTGATCCTGTCCACTTTTCTGTTTCTTGTGTTTCTTTATGTCAGTCAGAACAGTGTAGAACTTCAAGGGATAAGCAGCCATGAGATTATAGAAATGATTCAGGAAAATCAGGATGTTTTTTTAACAGATTTTTAACAGATAGAAAAGTGTAATCTTGACACGGAAACAGTTGGTTGATAAAATATTATTGACGTTTATTTTATAGCATATGAGAGGCGTTGATTGGATTCAACGCCTTTTTCATTGCATGAGAAGGAGGAAATGAGAGATGATTAAAGTATGGATAGCCGGCTCAAATGGCCAGATTGGCCGAGCGCTGAACGATATTCTGGATCCATTGGAAATCGAAGTGCTGAATACGGATGTGGATGAGCTGGATATTACAAACACAGAGGAAGTTCTTAACTTCGGTATTGTGAACCGTCCGGATGTGATTATCAACTGCTGTGGTGTTACAGACACCGATCAGTGTGAAAAAGAACCGGAACATGCTTACCGGGTGAATGCACTTGGAGCAAGAAACTTAAGTATCGTCGCAAGAAAGAATGGCGCAAAGATCGTCCAGCTTTCAACAGATGACGTATTTGACGGACAGAGCAAGAAACCGTATACAGAATTTGATGATACGAATCCACTGACTGTTTATGGAGCATCCAAAAGAGCCGGTGAGAATTATGTGAAAGAATTCACACACAAGCATTTTATTATCCGCAGTAACTGGGTTTACGGAAAAGGTGGAAATAACTTTGTTAACCGTGTGCTCGAAGTGGCAGAACAGGGAAAAACACTTTCTGTAGCGGGAGATCAGTTTGGTTCCCCGACAAGTGCGAAAGATCTCGCAAGAATGATCCTGTATCTGATCAGTACGAATGAATATGGTACTTATCATGTAACTTGCAGTGGAGTCTGCAATCGTTACGAATTTGCTCAGGAGATCTTGAGATTGTCAGGGAAAAACGTTGAATTAAAGGCAGTTCCGACAGAACAGTCAGACCTTTCTTCTGTCAGACCACCGTATGCGGTATTGGACAACTTCATTCTCCGTATTATTGATATGTATGATATGCCGGATTGGAAAGAGTCATTAGAAGAGTATATGAAAGAAAGAACGGAGAATTAGAATGAAAAATAAGAATGTGAAAGATGAAAAGAAAGAGAAGAAAATTGGTCTTACAACGAAGATTTTCATTGCTCTTCTCTTAGGTGCTGTTTTTGGAATTGTACTTTGCTATCTCATTCCAGACAGCAAGGTGAAAAATGATATTATTGTAGAAGGAATCCTTTATGTGATCGGACAGGGATTCATCCGTCTGATGAAGATGCTTGTTGTACCGCTTGTATTCTGCTCCCTTGTGTGCGGAAGTATGGCAATCGGAGATACGAAGAAGCTGGGAACAGTAGGTGTCAGAACATTGGTATTCTACCTTGCAACAACAGCGCTTGCTGTAACAGTAGCTTTAACAATCGGTAATCTGATCAATCCGGGTGTCGGACTTGATATGAGTGCGATCAAGACAAGTGCATCCACAGTTGAGACAATGGAAGCCACTTCCCTGACAGATACCATTTTAAATATCATTCCGGACAACCCGATCAATTCCCTTGCAAGTGGAACAATGCTTCAGGTTATCGTATTTGCGCTGATCATTGGTATTATCCTTGCAAAGATGGGCGAACGTGCAGAGACAGTTGCGAACTTCTTCAGCCAGTTCAATGACATTATGATGGAAATGACAATGATGATCATGAGCCTTGCACCAATCGGTGTATTCTGTCTGATCAGCCGTACTTTTGCTACGATCGGATTCAGTGCATTTGTTCCGCTGGCAAAATACATGATCGCAGTACTTGTGGCACTTGCAATCCAGTGTCTGGGAGTATATCAGATCCTGTTGAAGATTTTCACAGGATTGAACCCGATCCGCTTCATCAAGAAATTCTTCCCGGTTATGGCATTTGCATTCTCCACAGCGACATCAAATGCGACAATCCCGCTTTCTATTGAAACACTTTCTAAGAAAGTCGGAGTTTCCAAGAAGATTTCTTCCTTTACAATTCCGCTTGGAGCAACGATCAACATGGATGGTACTTCCATCATGCAGGGTGTCGCAGTTGTGTTTGCAGCGCAGGCATTCGGAATCCATCTGAGTATGGTAGACTATATTACCGTTATCGGAACAGCAACACTGGCATCTGTCGGAACAGCCGGAGTACCAAGTGTTGGTCTGGTTACACTGACAATGGTATTTAACTCTGTCGGACTTCCGGTGGAAGCAATCGGTCTGATCATGGGTATTGACCGTATCCTTGATATGACAAGAACAGCTGTTAATATCACAGGTGATGCTGTATGTACAACAATCGTTGCACATCAGAATAAAGCTCTGGATAAGAAAGTCTTTTATGAGACGGAGTAAAAGTGAATAGATAGTATGTGCACTGTCTATGATATAGAATGATATAAGTGAAACCCCTGGTTTACGTCGGAAGGATGTGAAACAGGGGTTTTATGATACGGTTGATTAGTGCATAAGAAGCGATGGAATGGTATAATAAGAGCAGGTTGGAGTATCAGACCAATATATACAATGTCTTGTAAAATAAATGGACATGGTTCATCCAAAAAAGGAGACACGATATAGAGCGGATTCATCATTATTTTGCCAAGAAAGAAGGAGAATTCTTATGGGAAAACCATTTAAAGATAAATTGAAAAACGTAGGAGATTTTATTAGTGGAACTATTGTAGAGGAAGAGGTATGTTTATGGTCGCCCATATATGCTCAATGATTATTTCATGCCACTTTCGTATAGAAAAATACAGGGCAGGTAATTCGCTGTTTTGGTATGGGAGCAAATAAGTCAATCTGTAGTTTGAAAAAGGGTGAAAAATAATACTATAAGTGGTATTATTTTTCTATAAGTAAATCACATGTTTTGATGTAAAAACATTTTGATATTAACTAGAAAATGATTTTCAAGAGAATTGTATTTGAAGGAAATTTCACGTATAATAAATATAATGGTTAAAGGGACAAAGGGTATCATAAATGATGTGCAAATACCTTTTGTCCCTCGTATCATGTTATTCTAGGACGATTTATAGGACAGTAATGTTCTCACCAAATAGGGAGTACCCATAATAGAGAAATTACATGGTGGTATTTTTACGGAATACGGAAATAATTGATTGACAATAGCATGAAAAAGATGAAAGTTAGAATTGATACAAGGAGAAAATACTTATGGAACAGGCTGAAGTGAAATATGCTCCAGGAATGAGAATTATTGTTCGCGGCGAGGAGTGGATGGTAAAAAAAGTCGAGACGAACAGTTTGGGAAATCAGACCCTACATGTAATAGGTCTTTCCCAACTTGTAAAAGATTATGAGTCAATGTTCCTTGTGGATGTTGAAGATGACATAGAGATTGTTGATCCGGCTAAGGTTACTCTTGTGCCGGATGATTCTGCGTTTTTTAGAAAATCTAAAGTATATATAGAAAGTCAGTGGAGAGGAAAGATTCCGACTGACAATAAGATTCATATTGGAAATAAAGCGGCAATGGACTTGATGTCTTATCAGCTCGAACCAGCGCAGATGGCTTTAAATAAAACAAGACAGAGAATTCTTATCGCGGATACTGTAGGTCTTGGTAAGACCCTTGAAGCAGGCATACTTATGTCCGAACTAATTGAGCGCGGTAAGGGAAAGAGAATACTTGTTGTAACTGTAAAGAGTATGATGACACAGTTCCAAAAAGAAATGTGGAACCGTTTTACTATTCCGCTTGTGCGCTTAGATTCATCAAGAATTCAAAATGTAAGAGCAAAGCTTCCAACGAACTATAATCCGTTTTTCTATTATGACAAAACGATTATTTCTGTTGATACATTAAAAAATGATTTGGATTATCGTGCGCATCTTGAACATGCATGGTGGGATATTATCGTCATTGATGAAGCACATAATGTTGCTAAAAGAGGAGATAGGAGTTCTCAACGAAGCAAGCTTGCTTCGCTGCTTGCTAATCGTTCAGATACACTTATTATGCTTACTGCTACACCTCATGATGGAAAGGGGCAGTCAGTTGCTTCTCTTATGAATATGTTGGATCCGACTGCAATTGCTGATGAGGAAAACTATACAAAGGATGATATTGAAGGTCTTCTTATCAGACGTTTTAAGAAAGATATTCAAGATCAGGTATCAGGTGCATTTAAAGAACGTGTAATTACGATTGAAAGATGCGCGGCTTCTGCACGAGAAGAGGCAGCTTACGATATTTTTGCTGATATGAAATTACAGATGGACGAGTCAAGGACTAGAGGAAAAGGAATCTTGTTTAAGACTAGTCTTGAAAAGTCACTTTTCTCTTCGCCAGCTGCTTGTATCAAAAGTATTGATGCGAGAATTAGAAAACTTGAAAAAAAATATCCGGATGGTGATATGCCAGATATAGCAACACTGAAAGAATTAAAGGCGGCTCTTGAATTAATCACTCCAGCTGATTTTTCAAGATATGCTAAGTTATTAAAATTATTGAATAGTGCTGAATATGGATGGTCTCCATCGAAGAATAATGATCGTCTTGTAATCTTTACAGAGCGAATCGAAACCATGAAATATCTTGCTGAGAATCTTAAGAAAGATCTTGGGTTAAAGGATAATCAGCTTGAGGTTATGCATGGCGGAATGAGTGATAAGGAGCTTCAGAGAATAGTAGATGAATTCGGTAGAGCAGAATCACCAATTAGAGTTATTGTTGCCTCTGATGTTGCTTCTGAAGGTATCAATTTACATTATCTATCACATAGATTGATTCATTTTGATATTCCGTGGTCATTAATGGTATTCCAGCAGAGAAATGGTCGTGTTGATAGATACGGTCAGACTGAGCAACCGGATATCAGATATATGCTCATTGATAGTGATAATCCGAGAATTAAGGGTGATGCTCGAATCATGGAAATCCTTGTAAAGAAAGAGGAACAGGCTCTTAAAAATATCGGAGATCCGGCTATGCTCTTTGGAAAATTCAATCAGGAAGAAGAGGAAGAGGAAACAGCAAAAGCAATTGAAAGCGGAACAGGAGCAGATGCTTTCGAAAAGCTTTTGGATTCGGATGAAGAAGAGTTTGATCCATTGGAATTATTAATGGGTCTTGGTAATGAGAAAGAAGTTAAAGTTGAATATAGCGATGAAGAAACTCTCTTTTCAGATATTGATTATCTAAAGAATGCATTGGATATTTTTACTGATACAGAAGAAATAAAATATTCTGATTTATCGGAAACACAGGGGGTAGAAATTAAGCTTACGGATAATGTGAAAAAACGTATTAAAAAGCTTATTCCACCGGAAGCAATGCCATCCGATGACTATTTGAGACTATCTCCGGACAGGGAGTATTGCTTAAATGATATGAAACGCTGTATGCAGAATGAGTTAGCTGAAACTGCATGGCCAGCAACTCAATATTTGTGGAAACTTCATCCTGTATTTAATTGGATAGAGGATAAAGCTGGAGTCTTTTATAAAAGAAGTGAGGTGCCTGTATTAGGTTTGACAAATAGTATAGGCACAGAAGAAATACTGTTTATTGTGGCTGGTCTTATACCAAATAGAAAGTCAACAACTGTAGTTGATGAATGGTTTGGCGTGCTTTATAAAAATGGTCAGTTCGATAGCATTCTTTTGATGAGTGAGGTATTACAAAAAACACATTTGAATGTAAAGGTACCAAATACACAGAATGTTTCTGAAGAACAAGTAGAAAGAGGACAGAAACTTCTTGGAGATGTGGTTAATCGTGCTAAAAAGATAATGGCAGACAAGTGTGCTGAGTATAAAGAGAAGACAGAGCCGTACATTTATGAAGAGATGGAAAGATTAGAACAATTAGAGCAAAG
>OIZO01001557.1_pt1 | contig 11366 bp, 10 predicted proteins | sample 1588551 | NCBI WGS metagenome assembly OIZO01 (sample SAMN03283271) | human gut metagenome | biome: human-associated habitat; material: feces | host: Homo sapiens | place: Peru | collected 2012 | reverse complement strand
TGGCGGGCTTTTCCGGCGGCATCCCGGTCACCATGCTGCTGGTAGCGGCGCTGTACTTCGGCCAGCAGGTGTACGACATCCTCCTCGTGCACGACAACGTGGCCAACTTCATGCACATCGTGGGCGGGCTGTGCGGCACGGCCTTCGGCTACTATTTCGCGCTGCCCCGCCGCAAACGCCGCCGCCGCTGACCCTGTGCACCGCACAGAAACAGTCAACGGGAAATATTCCATAAATTTTACGGGACCGCAGGCCGGATTTTCGGCGGATGCGGAAAGATTTTACCTGTATGCCTATAAACATATTGACATTCTAGGTAAATGCGTTTATGATACGGGTATCGGGTCCGAGCAAAGCCGGACGAATTGCAAAGAAGGAGGAGCCTGTTATGATGTGCAGCGCAATGTGTTGTCCCTGTTGTTGTTCCATGCGCGCATCCCAGGCAGAGCCCTTTGCAGCGGGGCGTGTTTTGCGCACGCCCGCACACCAGCACTGAATCAGTGCAAAACGGAACTGCAATGCCTGGGAGCTACCTGTGAGCTTCCGGGCTTTTTGTTTCGGCCCGCAAATTTTACAGGATACAAGGGAGGGGAGTCGGCAATGGACTGGAACGTCATCCAGCAATATTTGCCGCTGTACCAGAAGGCTGCCGTACTGACCGTGCGGCTGGGCGTGGCGGGGATCTTCTTCGCGATCCTCATCGGCCTTGTCTGTGCGGTGGTGCAATATTATAAGGTGCCGGTGCTGCGGCAGCTGGTGAGCATTTACATCCAGCTGTCCCGCAACACGCCGCTGCTGGTGCAGCTGTTCTTCCTCTACTACGGCCTGCCCAAGGTGGGCATCAAGACCAGCGCCGCCGTGTGCGGCATCGCAGGTCTGGCGTTTCTGGGCGGCAGCTACATGGCAGAGGCATTCCGCAGCGGGCTGGAGAGCATCGAGCCCATCCAGACCGAAAGCGCCTACAGCCTGGGCATGAACAAAGCCCAGACCCTGCGGTACATCATCCTGCCGCAGGCCATGTCCACCAGCATGCCGGCCTTCATGGCCAACGTGATCTTCCTGCTCAAGGAGACCAGCGTGTTCAGCGCCATCAGCCTGATGGACCTGATGTTCACGGCCAAAGACCTCATCGGCATGTACTCCAAGACCATCGAGTGCCTGTTCCTGGTGGTGGTGTTCTACCTCATCATTCTGCTGCCGGTGTCCATTGTGGGCAGCCTGATCGAAAGGAGGCTGCGCTATGCCGGATTTGGGTCTTGACGTCCTGTTCAAGGGCAAAAACATGATCCGCCTGCTGGGCGGCCTGGGCGTGGCGCTGAAGATCAGTGCCGTGTCGGTGCTCATCAGCCTGCCGCTGGGCATCCTGCTGGGCGTGCTGATGACCTTCCGCAGCCCGATCCTCAAAGCCATCCTGCGGCTGTATCTGGAGTTCATCCGCTTCATGCCCCAGATGGTGCTGCTGTTCCTGGTGTACTTTGGCACCACCCGCGCCTTCGGATGGGACCTGTCGGGCGAGACGGCGGCGGTCATCGTGTTCGTGCTGTGGGGTGCCGCCGAGATGAGCGACCTGGTGCGCGGCGCGCTGATCGCCATCCCGAAGCACCAGTACGAGAGCGCGGAAGCGCTGGGCATGAGCCGGGCGCAGACCTACTGGTACATCATCATCCCGCAGACCGTGCGGCGGCTGATCCCGCTGTCCATCAACCTGATCACCCGCATGATCAAGACCACCAGTCTGGTGCTGATGATCGGCGTGGTGGAGGTGCTGAAGGTGGCACAGCAGATCATCGAGGCCAACCGCACCGCCAGCCCCAACGCGGCGTTTGGCATCTACCTCACGGTGTTCGTGTTGTATTTCCTTGCCTGCTGGCCCATCAGCCTGCTGGCAAGCTACCTGGAAAAGAAATGGAAGTGACCGCAGATGGCAGAACCTATTTTGACCGTTGAACATCTGATCAAGGCATACGGCGAGACGCCGGTGCTGGACGATATCAGCTTTGCCGTGAAACCCGGCGAGGTCATCGTGGTGGTGGGCCCCTCCGGCTGCGGCAAGAGCACCCTGCTGCGCTGCCTGAACGGCCTGGAGCCCACCCAGAGCGGCCGGGTGCGCCTGGGCAGCGAGACTGTGGCCTACGGCGGCAAGAACCTGACTCAGCTGCGCCAGCGCATCGGCATGGTGTTCCAGAGCTACGAGCTGTTCCCGCACCTCACCGTGCTGGACAACATCCTGCTGGCCCCCACCAAGGTGCAGAAGCGCCCCAAGGCCGAGGTGCAGAAGGAAGCCGAGGCCCTGCTGGACCGCGTGGGCCTGCTGAACAAGAAAAATAGCTACCCGCGGGAGCTTTCCGGCGGCCAGAAGCAGCGTGTGGCCATCGTCCGCGCGCTGTGTATGCACCCGGAGATCCTGCTGTTTGACGAAGTCACCGCCGCCCTCGACCCCGAAATGGTGCGCGAGGTGCTGGACGTGATGATGGATCTGGCCAAGAACGGCCGCACCATGATCATCGTCACCCACGAGATGCAGTTTGCCCGCGCCATTGCCGACCGGGTGCTGTTCCTCGACGGCGGCAAGATCGTGGAGGAGGCTCCCCCCAAGGAGTTCTTCGACCACCCCAAGACCGAACGCGCGCAGCGCTTCCTGCGTACCTTCACGTTTGATGCTGTGAAATGAGTCACAGATCATATAAAAAAAGGCCCCGGATGGTCCGGAGCCGCACTGGGAAAGTGATTGTAAAGGAGTAACCGATCATGAAACAGTCCAAAATTTCGCGTCGTTCCTTCCTGCTGGGTCTGGGTGCCGTGTCTGCGGCAGCCGTCCTGACCGCCTGCGGCGGTTCCTCTTCCACTGCCGCTTCCGGCAGCGCAGCATCCGGCAGCAGCGTGGTGTACCGCACCCTGGATGAGATCAAGGCATCCGGCACCATCAACATCGGCGTGTTCTCCGACAAGAACCCGTTCGGCTATGTGGACGAGAACGGCGAGTATCAGGGCTATGACGTGTACTTCGCCAACCGGATCGGCCAGGATCTGGGCGTGAAGATCAACTACGTCTCCACCGAGGCCGCCAACCGGATCGAGTATCTGCAAACCGGTAAGGTGGACATCATTCTGGCAAACTTCACCGTCACCCCTGAGCGGGCTCAGGAAGTGGACTTCGCCCTTCCTTATATGAATGTGGCTCTGGGCGTTATCTCCCCGGAGAACGCGGTGATCACTTCTCTGGATCAAATCGGTGCCGATGACCAGGTCATCGTCATCTCCGGCACCACCGCCGAGACCTATCTGGAAAAGAACAACCCGGAAATCAAGCTGCAAAAGTATGATGCCTACGCCGAGGCCAAAACCGCTTTTGAAAACGGCAACGGCGTAGCCTGGGCCAATGACAACACCGAGGTCATCGCCTTCTCCATCGAGAATCCCGGCTACACCGTGGGCATTCCCTCTCTGGGCAGCGCGGACACCATCGCTCCCGCCGTCACCAAGGGCAACACCACGCTGCTGAACTGGCTGAATGACGAAATCAAGGCCCTGGGCACCGAGAACTTCTTCCACGCCGACTATGAGGCAACCCTGCTCGACACCTACGGTAAGGATTACGAGGACACCCTGGTGGTTGAGGGCGGCGTTGTCGCCGGTGCCGAAGCTGACACCACTGCCGAAACCGTAGAGCCTAAGGGCACCATCACCGTTGCCGCCTCCCCCACCCCCCATGCGGAGATTCTGGCCGAGGCCGCGAAAATTCTCGCCAAGGAGGGCTGGGAGCTGAAGGTCACCGAGTTTGAGGACTATGTCCAGCCCAACCTGGTGGTAGACAGCGGTGAGATCGACGCCAACTACTTCCAGCATGTCCCCTATCTGGACAATTTCAATGAGGAAAAGGGTACCAATCTGGTTGCCGTGGCCGGTATCCACTATGAGCCTTTCGGCATCTATCCGGGCACCAAGACCGCTCTGACCGACCTGGCCGACGGCGATGTCATCGCCGTGCCCAACGACACCACCAACGAAGCCCGGGCACTGCTGCTGCTTCAGGACAATGGCATCCTCAAGCTGGCCGACGGCGCAGGTCTGACTGCCACTGTCAAGGACATTGTGGAGAACCCCCACAACGTGAAGATTCAGGAGCTGGAGGCCGCCCAGGTCTCCCGGGTGAAGGACGAGGTTGCCTTCGTGGTGCTCAACGGCAACTACGCTCTGGAAGCCGGCTTCTCCGTGGCTCACGACGCGGTGGCCTATGAGACCAGCGCCTCCACCGCCGCCAAGACCTATGTGAACGTGCTGGTGGTCAAGGCCGGCAACGAGAACAACGAGGGCATTCAGGCTCTGGTGAAGGTTCTCAAGTCCGACGAGATCAAGCAGTTCATCACCGATACCTATGACGGCGCGGTCGTGCCCTTCGAAGACTGACAACCCCCTGGCGGGCAGCCGCAGAATGCGGCTGCCCTGCTGTGCTATCAAGAAGATGAGGTGAAAACATGGCACAATCCTATTTGGAAGTGCATAATCTATGCAAAACCTTCTCCGCCAAAAACGGCAGCGTGGAGGCGCTGAGGGGTGTTTCCCTTTCCATCGGCAAGGGAGAAATTTTCGGTGTCATCGGTCTGTCCGGCGCGGGCAAGAGCACATTGGTGCGATGTATGAATCTGTTGGAGCGTCCCGACAGCGGGGACGTTCTGTTAAACGGCGAGAGCCTTTTGAAGCTGAACAAAGAGCAGCTGCGGCTGCGCCGTCAGAAAATCGGCATGATTTTCCAGCATTTTAACCTGCTGGAACAGCAGACGGTGCTGGAAAACGTCTGCTTTCCCATGGAAATCCGGGGGATTCCCAAGAAGGAACGGCGGGAAAAAGCCCTGGAACTGCTGAAAAAGGTAGGGCTGGCAGAAAAAGCCAAGGCCTACCCTGCCCAGCTGTCCGGCGGTCAGAAGCAGCGGGTGGCCATCGCCCGGGCGTTGGCTATGAATCCGGACATTCTGCTCTTCGACGAGCCCACCTCTGCCCTGGATCCGGAAATGGTCGGCGAGGTGCTGGCAGTTATGAAGCAGCTGGCCGCCGACGGCATGACCATGGTGGTAGTCACTCACGAAATCGGCTTTGCCCGTGAGGTCGCCACCCGGGTGATTTTCATGGAAAGCGGCTACATCGTGGAGGAGGGCACCCCGGAGGAGGTCATCGACCACCCCAAGCAGCCCCGAACCATCGATTTTCTCAGCAAGGTTCTGTAAGGGCAAATAGAGGGGACTGTCTCAAAATGATTTTTCAAAATCATTTTGAGACAGTCCCCTTTCGCTATTGCTCGCATTCCATGCGAATCAGCTCCACGGCGGCCTTGGAAAATTCCTCCATCTGCCGGATGCGCACCAGCTGGCGGCCGTAGATTTTTTCCGCATTGGGATAGTTTCCGCTGCTGCCGAAGAACACTGCCCCCACCCGGCAGCCGGAGCGGCGAAGCCTTGCCACCTCGGCGGCGGCATCCTCCACGCCGTTCTTCTCCTCATAGGGCACGGGCAGCCGCCCTGGGCGGCTGAGGGGCATGGAATCGTTGGGATTGGCGTCGGTGAGCAGAATCACGATCTTCCGCTCCGTCCGCACCGGAGCCATGGTGAACCCGGCCATCCGCAGAGCCAGCCCGTCCCGGTTCCATCCGGCGGCAAAATACCGGAAGACGTTTCTGGCATTGTCCGCCCCGAAGGGCACCAGCCGCCGGAACACCGTCACGCCCCGGATAGAGCAGAAGCTTTCCACCTGTACCGGCACCCGGCATTGCCGCAGCGCCTCCGCCAGGATGTAGGCCTGGGCGGAAATCACCTCCTGCTGGTGCATCCGGGAGGCGGAGGCATCCAGCAGAAGCAGCACGGACATACCCGGAGTAGGCTGTTCCTCCGGCCGGAGGAACACCCGCTCATCGTTCAGGATCGGCCCCCGCCAGACCCGCCCGGCGTCCAGCTCCCCCCAGGGAGCCAGCTCCGACCGGGGCAGATATTCCGACAGCAGATTCCCGGAAATCTCCCGCTGAATCCGCCGGACGATGCCCTCGTACATGGCGGCGTTGTCCAGGTAATGCTGCTTGTTTTTCTTCTGCTGGCGCAGAGCCTCCTGGAAAACGCGCCGGGCATCCTCCTTGGAAACGGAGGCGGCGACACCGTCGGTAAACCACAGGGCACAGCCCGCGTGGGCGCCAGTGCACAGCTTCTGACGGATTTCCTCCAATCGGTTAGGGGAATACCGGCATCGGCCGAAGCACCCTTCCACATAGGCAAGATCGTCTTTGCCGCCCTTTCGCTGGCTGCCCCAGCCCCGCCGCTTCTGCGTGCCGGAGTTCATTTCCGAGAGCACCGCGTTTTCCAGCCGCTGGGGCTGGAGCACGTCGGGCTTGCGCTGGGGCAGAAACCGAAGCCACTGGGGAAGCTCCCAGTGCTTTTCCCGCGCCTGCACCCTGGTAAAGCCGAAATCGGATTTCAGAAGTTCCAGAATATACTTTTCCAATGCCTCCGGCTCCAGATCTGCCCCCTGCCGGATTTTAGAATAGAGCTTTGCCTCCTTGGGAAGGAGCATTCCCGGAGACTGACCCAGAGCCTCCCGCCAGTAGGCTCGCTGCAAGGATTCGCACAGCAGGGCTTTTCCCATATTTTCAGACCTCGAGCGGCGTTCCAGGCTGTCCAGGAAAAAGTCCGCATAGTCCCGGCGCAGGTCTTCCAGGGCAGGACGCAAAGGCAGATTACGCCGGTACACCGCCTGCTCAATAAGCAGCCAGGCGAACCGGTCATAGGTTCCCTGCCAGATGTCCCCCTCCCAGGTGTCAAACAAAGCCTGCAAGGCCTCCTTGCCGAAGAATTCCTCCGCAAGACCCGCTATGGTGTTCATGTACAGGGTATTGGAAACGAACACCGGCTGAAAGCCGTACTCCCCTGCCCCGTTCCACACCTGATTCAGAGCCCGCCGTCCGGCGGCACCGAACTGCTCCGTATTCATAGGTCGAAGACCTGCTCCCGGCGAAGCTTCCCGGGAATCCGGGCGGCAATCACGTCCCGGATGAGCTGCTGCTCGTAGCCGTCAAAGCTCTTGTTGGTGATGCCCATATCCAGCGCCGCCAAGGGAGCCAGTCCCAGCTTCATCAGGTCAATGGCGTCCAGCAGGCCCCGCAGATCCAGTGCCCGGGTGGAGATTTCCGAGGCGGCGCACTTCTTGTTCAGGTCGAAGAACAGCTGGGCGAACAGCCCCCGGTATTTCCGGCTAAGCTCCGGATACTCGGTGCCCAGCAGCCGCTCCAGGTTCTCCTGGGTGATGGTGGGCATAGACAAAATGGCAAACCGGGAAGCCAGAGCCTCGTTTATCTCCCGGGTTCCGGCATAGCCATAGTTCATGGTGCCGATGAACCGGGTCTCCGGTTTTAATTCCAGGCTGCCGTAGCCGGGAATGTCGATGGCCCGGCGGAAGTCCAGCACCTGATGAAGCACCGCCAAGGCCTCATTTTTCGCCATGTTGATCTCATCCAGCACGCCGAAGCCGCCGGCCTGGGCGCAGGCGTACACCGGCCCGGGGCGGAACTCCACCTGACCGTTCCGGAAGGTATCCGTGCCCACCAGAGACCCGGCATCGGTGTTTACATGCAGGGAAATGTTCCACATCGGCCGCTGAAACAGAGCCGCCAGATTCTGGGCCAGCACGTTTTTGCCCGTGGCCTTGCCCCCTGCCAGCAGCAGATTCTTCCCGGCCAGTATCGCGGTGAGCACCTGCTCCCAGACCTGAACGCCGTAGTAGGCATACCGGGGAACGGGAACCCGCTCCGGACTTGCCATGGGATGGGCCTTCAGGTATTCCCGGGTCAGATTCAGAATCTCCGGGTTTACCCCCTCCTGCTCCAAAAACGTCAGAATGCCGGAGCTGATTTCTTCATGTGTCTGCAAGGCAGCTCGCCTCCTTTTTGTGTATCATACAATGTTTTTTCGGGAAATTCAATATGGAAGGTGCTGTTTCAACAAAAAACACCGCCACTGCGGCAAGTTCGCAATGGCAGTGTTGATGGAACCGCTTTACGCTTGTTCCCGGAAGGTGATGACTCCGGTCTCCGGATCCATGGCATCCACGATGGCCAGAGATTCCAGCCGGTAGCCCAGATTCCGGATGACCCGGCCGCCGATCTGGAAGCCCTTCTCGATGACAATGCCCAGACCCTCGATGGTGGCTCCGGCCTCCTCGGCAATGGAAATGAGGCCCTGAAGGGCACAGCCGTTGGCCAGGAAGTCGTCGATGATCAGAAGATGATCCTCAGCCCCCAGGAACTTCTTGGACACGATGATCTGGTTCTTGTTCTTGTGGGTGAAGGATTCCACCTCGGCAATGTACATTTCGCCCTCAATGTTGATGGACTTGGACTTCTTCGCAAAGACCATAGGCACGCCGAATTCCTTGGCCACGAAGCAGGCAATGCCGATGCCGGAGGCCTCGATGGTCAGCACCTTGGTCACGGGCTTGTCCGCAAAACGGCGGTGAAACTCCCGACCAATTTCCTCCATCAGGGCAATGTCCATCTGGTGGTTCAGAAAGCTGTCCACCTTCAGCACATTTCCGGCCTTGACGATTCCGTCCCGGGCAATTCTCTCTTCCAAAAAGTTCATAACGAGCACCTCCTGAAGTTTGAAGGTATTATAGCACAGGGGAGCAAAAATGTCAGTGGTTTTTCCAAAAAAAGACAGGCTCCGACCACTTTCGGCATTTTCCACACTCTCCGCTGCGTACCAGGGCAAAAAATAGGCACTGTGTCCGGAAATCGCTTCCGCAGCAGTCGTGTAAAAATTTGAAAACATTGTGTAAATTTCTCAGATTCGGTTGAATTTGTCACAAATTCGTGCTACGCTAGTTTTAACAATCAGATTAGGAGGTATGTACTATGTCACTTTGGGATAACATCACGCAGAAAGCCGCTGCCGTCACCGACAAGGCGGTTCACCAGGCAAAAAACTTCACCGAGCAGGTCAAGCTCCGCAACCAGATTTCCGAGGCGCAGAGCACCATCACCGACTGCTACACCCAGATCGGCAAGCAGTACGCCGCTGCCCACCCGGAGGACTTTGACGAGGCTTACGCTCCCATGATGGCCGCCATCGCCGGGGCCAACCGGCAGATTGCCTCCCTTCAGGAGCAGCTGCGGGATCTGAAGAAGGTTGCCCTGTGCCCCAAGTGCGGGGCGGAGGTAGACAGGGAGGCCGCCTTCTGCAGTGCCTGCGGAGCGGAAATGCCCAAGCCCGCCCCGGTGGAGGCCGAGGTGGTCACGGATGACGCTCCCGCCGAGGAAGCTCCCGCGGCAGAAGCTCCCGCTGAAGGAACTGCGCCCGCAGCAGAAGCCCCTGTCGAGGCCGCACCTGCCGAGGAAGCCCCCCGCAAGGACGCACCAGAGTATATCTAAGCCTTACAAATGTGGAAAGCCCAGGGACGGAAAATTCCGCCCCTGGGCTTTTGTCATAGATTCGTATATCCCATCAGACTTTCGTCCACCACGGCGGCGGTATCCCGCCCCTCTCGCAGAGCCCAGACCACCAGGCTCTGACCCCGGCGCATATCGCCGCAGGCAAAGACCTTGGGCTGGCTGGTGGCGTACTTGGTATCCGCCACGGTGCCCCGGGGGGTCAAATCCACCCCGAAGGCCTCGGCCACATATTTCTCGCAGCCGGTGAAGCCCGCGGCAATGAGCACCAGATCACATTCCAGAGTGAATTCCTCTCCGGTGGGAACCATGGCCCGCCGTCCGTCCACCATCCGGCTTTCCAATCTGGAAATCACCGCGGCGCAGACCTGACCGGCCTCGTTTTTCAGAAATTCCTTGACGGTGGTCTGGTACAGCCGGGGGTCGCTTCCGAAGCAGGCGATGGCCTCCTGCTGGCCGTAGTCCGTTTTCAGCACCCGGGGCCACTCCGGCCAGTCGTTGCCGGGCATCCGGTGCTCCGGCGGGCAGGGCATCATTTCCAGCTGGGTCACTCCGGTGCAGCCCTGACGGATGGCGGTGCCCACGCAGTCGTTGCCCGTGTCGCCGCCGCCGATGACCAGCACCTTCTTCCCCTTGGCAGAAATGGCTTTGCCGTCGGCAAAGTCCGAGTCCAGCAGACTTTTCGTCACGGAGGACAGATAATCCACCGCAAAGTAGATTCCTTCTGCCTCCCGGCCGGGAACACGGATATCTCGCGGCTCCTTGGCACCGCAGCACAGCACCACCGCGTCATACTGCTCCGTCAGCTCCTGGGCGGAAACATCCCGGCCTACGTCCACGCCGGTGAGAAAATCAATGCCCTCCTCCTTGAGAATCCGAATCCGGCGGTCAATGACCCACTTTTCCAGCTTCATATTGGGGATGCCGTACATCAGAAGTCCGCCGGGGCGGTCACTGCGCTCGTACATGGTCACCTTGTGCCCCCGCTTGTTGAGCAAATCCGCCACGGACAGGCCGGAAGGGCCTGTGCCCACCACCGCCACCTTTTTCCCCGTCCGGGAGGGTGGGGGAACGGCGTGGAGCACCCCGTTTTCATAGCCGTACTCCACAATGGCCCGCTCGTTTTCCTTCACGGTCACGGGGCTTCCCGTGGCCATGCCGCAGGTGCAGGCCGCCTCGCACAGGGCAGGGCACACCCGGCTGGTAAACTCCGGATACCGGTTGGTGGCAATGAGCCGCTTCACCGCCTGCTCCCACTGACCCCGGTAGACCAGGTCGTTCCACTCGGGAACCAGATTGTTCAGGGGACACCCGCTGTACATCCCTCCCAGCAGCATTCCGCTCTGGCAGAAGGGCACGCCGCAGTCCATGCACCGAGCCCCCTGGGTCTGCTGCTCGTCCGGATGCAGGGGAACGTGAAATTCCCTGAAATTCTGAATCCGTTTCTCGGGGGGCAGCTCCCGGCTGACCTGCCGATCAATTTCCATAAATCCTGTAGGCTTTCCCATGGTGCTGCCTCCTTACTTTCCGTTTTTCATGGCGTAGAACGCCTCGATCTGAGCCTGCTCGCTGTCCTCGCCCTTCTCTTCCATCTGGGCGATCAGCCGGAGCATTTTGTCATAGTCGTGGGGCAGCACCTTCTTGAACTTGTGCAGATATTCCCCGAAATGCTCCAGAATTTCCTTGCCTCTGGGAGAGCCGGTAAACTCCACATGCTCCCGGATCAGCTCTTTCAGAAGGGACACGTCATACTTGTGCTCCACCGGCTCCAGGGACACCATGTCCTTGTTCACCCGCTGGTAGAAGTCCCAGTTTTCGTCCAGCACATAGGCAATGCCGCCGGTCATGCCGGCTGCAAAGTTTTTGCCGGTCTGGCCCAGCACCACCACGGTGCCGCCGGTCATGTACTCGCAGCCGTGGTCGCCCACGCCCTCCACAACGGCGG
>OIZO01001551.1_pt1 | contig 11403 bp, 12 predicted proteins | sample 1588551 | NCBI WGS metagenome assembly OIZO01 (sample SAMN03283271) | human gut metagenome | biome: human-associated habitat; material: feces | host: Homo sapiens | place: Peru | collected 2012 | reverse complement strand
AAGACTCTTTTCACGCATGAAATCACGAAGATTATTGTGATAGTTGTATTCTTTATCTTCCACGATCATACAGTTTCGTGTACGCCCAATCTGTTTTGACACGTAATCCACGGCATTACATGCTCCAGCAGAAACACCAATAACGTGGGAGAGATAAGTATCCTGTTCCATAAGATAATCTAAAACTCCCGAAGTGAATACACCTCTGGTGGCACCGCCTTCCAGTACGATTGTTGCATTTATCATAATCAACACCTCTTGTTTTGTAATAATTCGATAATAGTTTTCGGTGAAACATGATTCAAAGGCAGGGATTCCTGACTTTGGAAACATTTTCTAAGTGATATTATATAACGAAAAATAGAATCATGAAAATGCCTTTTTATAAAAAATCAGTTAAAAATGCAGGAAGTAGATAAAAAGGTAGTAAAAAGATGCGACGGAAATAGAAAAAGTGCGTAAAGTGCCGAAAAACAGTGGTTTCCCGGCTTGCTATTTTGACGTATCTTTGGTAAGATATTCTTCGTATGAGCTAAAACGTGATTGATAGATAAAAAGGAGCAAATATAATGATCAGTACAAGTAATATTACATTACGAGTTGGGAAAAAAGCATTATTTGAAGACGTTAATATTAAATTTACAGAAGGGAACTGTTATGGTCTGATCGGTGCCAATGGTGCAGGAAAGTCTACATTTTTAAAGATTCTTTCCGGACAGCTTGAGCCGACCAACGGAGAAGTCATCATCACTCCGGGACAGAGACTTTCATTCTTACAGCAGGATCACTTCAAATATGACGAGTATCCGGTTCTTGATACAGTTATGCTTGGAAATGCGAGACTGTATGAAATTATGAAAGAAAAAGAAGCAATCTATGCAAAGGAAGATTTTACAGACGAGGACGGTATCAAGGCAAGTGAGCTGGAAGCAGAGTTCGCGACCATGAATGGCTGGGAAGCAGAGTCTGATGCAGCAACATTGTTAAATGGTCTTGGAATCGGAACAGAACTTCACTATGAGATGATGAAGAACTTAAATGGTCCTGAGAAAGTAAAGGTTCTGCTTGCACAGGCATTATTTGGTAATCCGGATATCCTGCTTCTCGACGAGCCTACGAACCATTTGGATCTGGATGCGATCGCATGGCTTGAGGAATTTTTGATCAACTTTGAAAACACAGTCATCGTTGTATCACATGACCGTTATTTCCTGAATAAAGTCTGTACACAGATTGCAGATATTGACTATGGTAAGATTAAGCTCTATGCCGGAAACTATGACTTCTGGTATGAATCCAGCCAGCTTCTTATCCGTCAGATGAAAGAAGCAAATAAGAAAAAAGAAGAAAAAATCAAAGAACTCCAGGAATTTATTTCCCGATTCAGTGCCAACGCATCAAAGTCCCGTCAGGCAACTTCCAGAAAGCGTGCACTGGAGAAAATTCAGTTGGATGAAATTCGTCCTTCCAGCCGTAAATACCCATATATTGACTTCAAGCCGAACCGTGAAATCGGAAATGAGGTGCTTACTGTAGAAGGAATTTCAAAGACTATTGACGGAGAAAATATTCTGGACAATATTTCCTTCACCTTAAACCGTGATGACAAAGTTGCTTTTGTAGGTGGAAATGAATTAGCAAAAACAACCTTATTCCAGATTCTGTCAGGAGAAATGGAGCCGGATGCAGGAACTTACAAATGGGGAGTTACTACAACGCAGGCATATTTCCCGAAGGACAGCGGAAAAGAATTTGACAATGACGATACCATTGTGGAATGGCTTACCCAGTATTCTGAAATCAAGGATGTAACCTATGTCCGTGGTTTCCTTGGAAGAATGCTTTTTGCCGGTGAAGACGGTGTGAAGAAGGTAAAAGTATTATCCGGTGGAGAAAAGGTGCGCTGCCTGCTCTCCAAAATGATGATTTCAGGTGCAAATGTTCTGATTTTAGACGAACCTACCGACCATTTGGACATGGAAGCAATCACTGCACTGAACAACGGAATACAGAAGTTCCACGGTGTGCTTCTCTTCTCTTCCCGTGACCATCAGATTGTACAGACCACGGCTAACCGTATTATGGAAATCATGCCGGGCGGAAAGATGATTGATAAGATGACCACTTATGATGAATATCTTGCAAGCGATGAGATGGCAAGAAAACGTCAAACCTATACTATGGCTGAGACAGATAACTAATTTTTGAACTTTGTTTTTTTAAATTTAACAGTAGTGCAAGAACGGACTTTGGCTCGTTGCTTTGCGTAAAGAAAAGGCATTCTGCCATCATTGGATTTATGATGACAGAGTGCCTTTTTAGATTTATTGTTATTTACTTCAAAGTTTATAATACTTTCACTGCCCCGCAAGGTCTCAGTTTTAGAAAATGGCAACTGTTTTCACCAAAGACTGCTTCCATAGTATGTCGGTAGTCTCCTGCCATCTCCTTTGGAACAAAGACCTGAATGGTACCGGCAAAGCCACCACCATGTACCCGGCAAGCTCCCTTTTCTCCCAGAAATTCTTCACTGAGTGCAAGAGCGATAGAGAGTCCCTGACTTTGAGGTGCCTCGTTTGCATAAATATTTTGCAAATACTTATAAGAAGAATCTCCGGATTTTTTGACGAGTTTTAAAAATTTGTCTATATCATTTTCAAGCAATGCTTTTGCTTCTTCTTCCACCCGTCTGTTTTCCTGAAAGAAATGAAAGGCACGCAGTACACTGCGGTCACCATACCGGGTTCGGAGAACTGAAAGTTCCTGCAAAAATAATGCTTCATCAACCTCACGAAGTACTTTTTTACCATAATGGGCAGCAATCAGTCCCATTTCTTTTGGAATCGCAGCGTACTCGTCTGTCAGTTCATGATGGGAAGATTTGACGTCCACAATACATAACTGATAATCCTGATTGAGAAGCGGTGACTTCACACCAGTAATCAGTGGTTCCTTCGGATTTTGAAAATCAATCTGCATAAGCCCTCCGACAGAGCATGCCATCTGGTCCATGAGTCCACAAGGTTTTCCGAAGTATGTACTTTCTGCAAACTGCCCGAAACAGGCATTTTGTACGGCTGTAAGCTGATTCTGACCGTAAAGACCGGATAAAATGCGCCCAATCAGAACTTCAAAAGCTGCCGAAGAAGAGAGTCCTGAGCCCGTTGGCACATCGGATGTAATATAGGCGGAAAAGCCGCCAACAGGGAATTCGTGTTCTTTCAGCGTGTGAAGAATTCCTTTTACCAGAGAAGCGGTACTTCCCTCTTCTGCTTCTTTATAAATGGTATTGGTGCAGTTTACTCTAATCATCGGATAACCCTCTGACTGAATCCGTATTATCTGGTCATTATTTTTTTGCACCACTGCTATCATATCCATATTGACAGCCGAAGTCAGTACACGGCCACACTGGTGGTCTGTATGGTTACCACCGATTTCTGTCCGCCCCGGTGCACTGTAAATTTCAATGTCATCCATATTTTCCTTTTCCGTGTGAAATAAATCTTCAAAGGTTTGGATGGCATTCGTATATCGTTCTCTCTGATATGGAATCTGTTCTTCGTCTATATAAAGCTCCAAAAGCTGTCCGTCATACATACCATTTTTAAATCCTTCTATTAGTTGTCTGCTGTTCATATTTTCAGAATCTCCGTTTTCAATAAAATTTTAAACCAAATCTATACAAGTATAGCATACGTAACCTTGTTTTTCCAGTTAGGAGGGGATATAATTAGTACATCATCTTTCAATTTAAAGGAGAACAAAATGAAAAAGATTGCAAGCTTTACCATTGACCACATAAAATTAGTTCCGGGGCTCTATGTTTCCAGAAAGGATTCAGTAGAAGGGCATCCGATTACAACCTTTGATATCCGTATGACAAAGCCGAACGAAGAACCTACGATTAACACGGCAGAAATGCACACCATTGAGCATCTTGGCGCAACCTTTTTAAGAAATCATGCAGAATATGGAGATAAAACACTCTATTTTGGACCGATGGGATGCCGAACCGGATTCTATTTACTTCTTGCCGGTGATTATGAATCCAAAGATATTGTGCCTCTTATGAGAGAAATGTTTACGTTTATTGCCGAATTTGAAGGCGAAGTTCCAGGAGCCGCTCCGAAAGACTGCGGAAATTATCTGGATATGAATCTTCCGATGGCAAAATACTGTGCACGGAAATATTTAAAAGAAGTGTTGGAAAATATTACGGATAAACAATTAATTTATCCAGAATAAAGGATTCCGATATATATAACGTGTCTATAATGGAAAGAAATCCTGACAGATCAGAGTTTAATTCTCTGCTGTCAGGATTTCTTTTTCTGTAATCAGCATATGTGGTTTGTAGTCAGTGGGTTCAACAGGTATATTGTCACATAACTGTAATTCATAGCTTATTGCGATTCGTACTAAATCTGGATGTTTGTCCAAAAAGCGGTCATAATAGCCGCCCCCGTATCCCACACGGTTTAAATTTTCATCAAATGCCACTCCGGGCATAATCATCAGTGTATTTTCCGGGAAAGAAATAATTTTTTCGCAATCGGTGGCCGGCTCCGGAATATTCATAGCACCCGGTGTAAGCTGGGCGTATTCAGAAATCAGATAGAATTCCATTTCGTTTCCAACTACCTTGGGATATGCAACTCTTTTTCCGGCTTTCCATGATTCTTCAGCTAATAAACCGGTCTGTACCTCGTTCTGGAAATCTGCATAAAGCAGTACCAGTTCTGCTTCTTTAAATGCGGTGGTATGAAGAACCTGTTCTGCAATCCTTCCACTTTTTTTACAGACTTCATCCGGATTCATTTCCTTTCGAAGTGTACGAATCCGTTTTCTAATTTGCTGTTTTGTGTCCATATTTTTCACCCAGGTCAGTAATACTTCCATCCTTCTCCTGAATTGAAATATTGTTTAACTGTCCGCGGAGATTGCGTTTAAATGCTTCTACATATTCACGGCGAAGAACCTGCTGTTCTTTAAACTCTTTTTCGGTCAGACCCTCTGCCTTTGATTTGTGATACAATTCATTAATTCGTGCGATTTTTTTATTATCCATTTTCTTTTGTCCTTTCTCTATTCCTGTTATATCCATACTGTTAGTTGCAATATATTTTTATGTTTTTATGTGCTTTGAAATAGCAAGTTATGTTTAACTCGAATAGTTTTCCAGAAAACCATAGAGCTTCTCTTCTCCTGTAATTGTCTTTCCTGTTTTCAATTCTTCCTGAAGGTCTGTAGGAAGGTCTGTGAGCAGAATATCCGTGTACTCAAATAAAGTCTGTTTATCTGACAGATATACCACTACATAGCCGTTTCTTACTGTCAGGTAATAGACCTGTTCCTGTTCTTTTTCCGCAGTTCCCTGCACTTGTAATACTTCAGTCGGGCTTTTTTCTGCTTGTTCTTCTGTTGAATTCTGCATCTTATTTTCTAAATATTTATATTCTTCCTGATAGCCGAAAGATAAGGCGGCAAGGAAAACAAATAAGCTGAAAGTCAGGATAATACCATATTTTTTCTGCATAAGGACAACTCCTTTTTTATACAGTATTGACCTGACTTTTTTTCTTATACAAATATCATATAAAAAATAACATATAAATCTTAATAAAATCTGTCATTGATTAAATGAAATTTTTTGCAGACAGACAGTAAAGTTGCACCTTTTGGCATTTCCAGAATTTCATCTTCGGTCAGTCCACCAAGCTTTAACAGGCTGATTCCATAGACCACTACTGCAACTGCAAGCGCGATCAGAATTGGAAGCCGTCCACTTATAAACATGCTTAGAACCATATTTACCAGATATACTACTACGCCCATGATTGCAGAAGCAATGCATGGAATAACAAAGGTTTTTGATTTTTCCTGTCTGTATCCAATTGCTTCTCTGATATCGTGTGCATTTAAAATACACATAGACAGTGAGAAAATAATTTTGCTTACAATAACACCGTAGATTCCCCATTTGAAGAATACCATCATGATAAACAGGGATACTACATGGATGATTAAAGAAATCGTTGCATTTTTTACCGGCTTCATCATACGGTTAACTCCCTGAAGTACTGCATTAGTTACCGTTGACAGAGAATAGAATACAAGGGAAACTGCTCCAATCCGGAACATCATTGCCTGTACGGTATTATCAATGGACGGCCAGATGAAATCCAGAATTGGTTTTCCAACAATACAAAGTCCAAAGGCACTTGGAATGGTAATCAGCATAGTAAAACGGATTGCCATGTAAATCCTGTTATGTAATAAGCGCTTCTCTCTTGCTTCGTATGCACGGACCAGTCCCGGTATCATAGAAGAACCGAGTGCGCTTGCCACGGCAAGTGGAACATTGAACAGATTGTAGTACTGTCCGAGTTTTCCGAGAATTTCTACACATTCTTTTTCCAAATGACCCTGTGCAGCCATAATATTATTAAACATTGAACTGTCAATAATATTTCCCATATTGTATACCGCAGAACTGAGAATAACCGGTGCAATGGTAAGCAGCATCAGTTTGAAAATAGAGCTGTAACTTTCCAGTCTGCGTGAACGGTCACGATTTACACGTCTGCGAATGACTTTTCTGGAAGCATAGTAACAAAATATCAAGAACAGCAGACCAATGACAGCCCCGGAAACCGTACCTAGAGTACCTCCGGCTGCTGAATAGGCAGGTCCGAGCAGTTCATTATCCTGCTGCTGTGCCATTTTTAGTCCATAGTCCATTAAAAGGCTTGCGCCTGCGATACTGACAACGGCATTTAAAAGCTGTTCCAGAATCTGGGAGATTGCTGTTGGAATCATTGTTCCACATCCTTGGAAATATCCCCGGAATACTCCCATGACTGCTACAACCAGAAGTCCCGGTGCAAGCACACGCAGCGCATACAGACTGACTTTTGCCCCCATAATCGTTGCAATAAAGCCTGCACCGAAGAAGATAACTACCATAATGATAGAACCCACGGTAAATGCAAACAACAGAGCAGCCTTGAATACTTGCTGTGCATTTCGATATTGTCCCTTTGCAATTCTTGCAGATACCAGCTTGGATACCGCGAGAGGTAGACTGTAGGATGAAATCAACAGTGCCATGGAATAAACCTGGAATGCAATTTCATAATAGCCCTCTCCCTGAAGTCCCATGATATTGAGCATAGGAATCCGGTAAACAAAACCGATAATTTTTGTGATAATTCCTGCTACTGCTAATATAGTTCCCTGAATGAGAAATCCATCTTTGGATGATTTTTTCTTTTCTGACATAAAGCACCTCTTTTATGTAATATCTTGTGCGGTAAATCTGAAAATCTGAAATAAAAACTATCGTTCAATTCCAAGATTTGCCAGAATGCTTCGCTGCTTTTCTTCCATGACAAGCCGTTCATCTTCTTCCATATGGTCATATCCAAGAAGATGAAGCATACTGTGTGCAATCAGAAATGCAAACTCGCGTTTTACAGAGTGTCCATATTCCTCAGCCTGAGCAAGGACTTTTTCTTTGGAAATCACAATATTTCCAAGAATCAGTTCGCCTGTCTCAGGGTCAAAATTACTGTCATCTTCTTCCAATGAAGAAAAGTCTGCCGGACTTTCATACTCTATCATCGGGAAGGATAATACATCGGTTGGACGGTCAATTCCGCGGAATTCATTGTTGATTCTCTGAATTTCATCGTTATTTGTCAAAAGAAGTTCAACCTGAGATTCATAAGGACAGTTTTCGTAATCCAAAACACCTTCTGTAACCAGATTGGCAATTTCCATATAGTTAAGGTCAAGCTCCGGTCCTTCTTCATTTTCTAAATATATTCTCATACCTATCCTCGCTTCCTTCTGTCTGTATTTTTTGACTTCTTATGAGAAGCAGATTTCTGTTCGTACTCTTCATATGCTTTGACGATTTTCTGTACCAGAGGGTGTCTGACTACGTCCTTACTTGTCAGGCGACATATAGCAATGTCGTCGATGTTCCGGACAACATTAATTGCTACATCCAGTCCGGATACCTGTCCGGATGGTAAATCCTTCTGGGTAGAATCTCCGGTAATAACTACTTTAGAGCCAAACCCGATACGAGTCAGAAACATTTTCATCTGGGCCGGTGTTGTATTTTGGGCCTCATCTAAGATGATAAATGCGTTATCCAAAGTACGCCCTCGCATATAAGCAAGAGGTGCAACCTCAATCAGTCCTTTTTCAGAATTTTTCAGAAAGCTTTCCGCTCCCATAATCTGATAGAGTGCATCATAAAGGGGACGCAGATAAGGGTCGATTTTACTCTGTAAATCTCCCGGTAGAAATCCCAGCTTCTCTCCCGCTTCAATGGCAGGCCTGGTCAGGATAATCCTTCCTACTTCATTGCGCTTGAAAGCGGTAATTGCCATTGCCATAGCGAGATAGGTTTTTCCAGTTCCGGCAGGTCCGAGACCGAAGGTAATCATTTTATCCCGAATCGAATCTACATACTTCTTTTGTCCGAGCGTCTTTGGCTTAATCGGCTTTCCCTGTAAGGTATGACAGATTAATTCTTTATCAATTTCCAAAACACTTTCTGTGCTGTCTTCCATAGTAAGTGCAAGCGTATAGTCCACGGTCTGTTCCTGAATGGTATTGCCGCGCTTCGAAAGTTCTGTCAATTGCTCCAGTGCATGCTGTGCACGTTCTACATTTGCTGCATCTCCAAGAATTTTTACTTTTCCATCTCTTGCAATTAAAGTGACATGCAGACTCCGTTCTATTTTTTTTGCAAACATATCAAACTGTCCGAATACATTTCGCTCATGTTCGGCAGGAATTTCAATGATTGTCTCCAAAATTGCCATATATTTATTTCCCTTCTTATTCATCTGTCTTTTCTTTTGCCTGAGGAATCAATTGTTTTTCGGCAGTGACAGGATTTCCGATTTTCTCATTCAATGTGAGAATCCCCTTTGCGGTTGTTCGTTCTACACCAGTGTATATTTTAACACTATTCTGCAAAATTTGAACCCCTTTTTCTTCTAATTTTTTACAAAATCTGTGAAAATTTTCACTTAATATGCGTCTGGCTTCTGTTTCTTCATAGTTTTCAGTCTGTAAATCGCATTCACGGTATTCAAGTATACCGAAAGATATCGGCAGATTCAATTGACTGCCAATTGATATCTGGGTTTCCTTTTCGAAGATTTTAGAATAAGCGTAACCAGCAGGACTATTGTATCCAAAATAGCAGCGTTTCTTCCCTGTATCCAGCCAGATACCCCATTTCTTTTTGCCTGTTTCTTTTAAAACATTATGCTCCGAAAGGAGTTGTTCTTCGTAAGGAGATTCGGTCTGTGCAAGAATATCTGCATCCGATGTTACATATTGATAGGCTATAATTTCTTTTGCATCATTGTATACAGGAATATTTCCGCTGACCAGACAATCTCCTTTTTTAACAGTATCTCCAATATGTACCAATGGCATGCCTTGACGGGTGATGATATCTGTGATAATTCCATCTTTGTCAGCAACAATATCAGACGGAGCTTCAGAAATTTCGTTTTCCTCCTTAAAGGTACGGTCTGTATTTTCTTTCACTTGTATTTTCAGGCAGATGCCTTCTATGGATGCAGATACCCATATGACATCTGTATAGTTTTTGCGCAGATAAGCGGCTATATCGTCACAATGAATGTGATTTTTCATTTGTCCAACATAAATTTCCTGTTGTTTTAATGCTTTTTGGATTTCTTCTTCCGAATATTTGTAGTTTCCCTCTATCTGTATGTTCCAGATAAATGTGGTCATAAAAAAAAGAAAGATTGTGCAAAACAAAAGACCAACTGTAAACAATTGTCTTTTTTTATATTTTTGTAAAAAAAAAGGAAAGCCGCATCGTTCTTTTACTTTGACTTTCGTTTTTGTTTTTCGTAGGATTGGTTTTAATTTCCGGAAATCATGCACCGAAATATTCATTTCATAAGCGTGTCCACAAGAAGTGAGATTCCACAAATCAATCTTATGGTGTGAGCACATATTCAGAAAGCGTTCTGGTGAATACCCGGTAATCTGGATTTTTAAATATCCGGCGATATATTTTCTGATTCTGGCCTGCATAGGGGAACCCCTTTCTTGCTACTGATATTCTATTTTTTCGATTTTGCCTGTAATCATCATATCTTCATTGGTATAATAAGCAATCTCAAGCCGTTTTCCACTGATTTTTAATTGTCCACTTTTGAGTTTTATTCGAATGAGAGAGTCTGTATATTCAATAATACCGCGATAATTCTCAATATTCATTTCAAATTCACCGGTAATCGTAACAATCGGAACACCAAGGACTACGTCTTTTGGCATGCTGGATGCCTCAGTTAACCGGTACTTCAGTGTTCCGCTCTTTTTTTTGTCCCGCCTATCCATAACACAAGCCACACATGATTTTATCTAACTATATGAAATCAGACAAGATGGTATGCTAAGGAAATCGGCGTATTTTATTTTTTATAATTCTGAAAACGGTCTGTCATAATCTTACCGTCTTTCACTACGATCTCAACCCGCCCGTTTTCGGATGCAATGAACCGGATGCAGTGCTCAGTATCTTCATTTGGCAAATATGGCTGTCCTACTGTGAAAACATTCTTTTCAGACAATGTAGAAAACATATATTCTGTTCCCTGTCGAAGGGTACAGACCGGAATTCCGTTTAAAAAGAACATATCCTGCGAATTATCGTTCCAGTAGTATTCGTTTACAATATGAATTGTGGCCGGAGCGGAAAGTGGTTTACTCATGATGTTCTGCGCAGTATTTGTTGTCTGATAAGGATTTCCATATCCATATGACGCATTATCTGCCATATTTCCATTATTATTAAATGGATTCTGTGGTTTATAGTTTCCTAAAGGGGCTCTGTTTACAATGACTCTGGAGAGCAAGGCACCAAGAAGTGCTCCGGTAATTCCAAATGCATATGCGATCATCAGCGGCTTACTGTTTGGCGCAAAAGTAAGTGCAATTAATGTACCTGCTATGGTTCCAAGGACTTCCAGTCCAAACCATAATCCCAAAGTAATCACTCGATATTTTGATGGGTTCTGCCCTCTGGCTATGGCAATTTTCCCGTTTTGATTTAACAGCCAGATAACACATATTATTTCAATCATATGTTTCTTCCTTTCGTTTTTCGTATGTTACAAGGATGTTTTTGCATTTGAGCAATCCGTTGTAATTTTAATCATAACATGATATCGAAGGATTGTTCCATGTTTCGCACTCCCACAATCCTACCCTGACATCATAGTATAAATTATAATTCAAACCATAAAATTTGTATAGTGAAATAATTCTAAACTTTTTTAAATCGAGTAGGAGGGAAAATTAAATAAATTTTCCCGACCTCTCACACCACCGTGC
>OIZO01001550.1_pt1 | contig 11409 bp, 7 predicted proteins | sample 1588551 | NCBI WGS metagenome assembly OIZO01 (sample SAMN03283271) | human gut metagenome | biome: human-associated habitat; material: feces | host: Homo sapiens | place: Peru | collected 2012 | reverse complement strand
CAAGTACAAGGGCTGTCCAACGTGCCCATGCCTTATCGTTCAATAATTGATTTACTTGTTGAACCATATTTTAAATTTTGAGTTTTGAATTTTGAGTTTTGAATTGTTGCGCGGTGCGCAATTTTCAGTTTTGAGTTTTGAGTTTTGAATTGTCGCCTGCGGCGATTTTGAATTGTTCAATTTTGATTTTTGAGTTGTTGATTCTTTGTTTTCCTATAAGTAATTTTCAATTCAAAACTGAACAATTCCTAATCGGCTTTGCCGATAATTCAACATTCAAAACTCAAAACTCCTAATTCTATTTAAGCCACTTGTCGAGCCATCCGAAGAATGTGCGCTGCCAGAGCACACCGTTCTGCGGTTTGAGTACCCAGTGGTTCTCGTCGGGGAAGATGAGGAGCTCGGCGGGTATGCCGCGCATGCGTGCTGCGTTGAAAGCGCCGAATCCCTGGTTGGCATTGATGCGGTAGTCCATCTCGCCGTGGATACAGAGTATAGGAGTGTCCCACTTGTCTACAAACTTGTGCGGCGAGTTCTCGTAGGTGCGGCGTGCACGGTCGGTCATGTCCTTGTTCCAGTAAGCGTCGTCATACTCCCAGTTAGAGAACCATGCCTCCTCAGTGTCGGTGTACATCGACTCAAGGTTGAAGGCACCGTCGTGGGCAATGAAAGCCTTGAAGCGCTTCTTGTGGTGGCCGGCAAGATAGTAAACCGAGAATCCGCCGAAGCTTGCGCCTACACATCCCAGACGGTCCTTGTCTACGTAAGGCAGGTTGTTGGCAGCGTCGTCGATAGCCGACAGATAGTCGTCCATGCACTGTCCGGTCCAATCGCCCGATACAGCCTCGTTCCACTCATGGCCGTAGCCCGGCAGTCCGCGACGGTTGGGGGCAATGACTACGTAGTCGTTGGCAGCCATAATCTGGAAGTTCCAGCGAACGCTCCAGAACTGGCTTACGGGGCTCTGTGGTCCACCCTCGCAGAAGAGCAGTGTGGGGTACTTCTTGTTGGGGTCGAAGTGTGGAGGCAGAATCACCCATACCTGCATCTGCTTGCCGTCGGTGGTCTTCACCCAGCGCTCCTGCACCTTGCCCATTTCGAGCTGGTCGTAGAATGCCTTGTTCTCGTTGGTAATCTGCTGCACCTTGGTCTTCTTCACGTCCTTGCCCGGAGTGATGATGTACAGCTCGTCGGCCTGTGAGATGCTGTGGCGTGAAGCCAGAATCTTGCCGGTTTTGCCGAGCATCTGTATTGATCCGAAGTCCATCCAGTCGTCGGTGAGTGCACGCACGTCGCCGTTGAGGTTGGTCTGGTACATGTTCACGCAGGCGTGCCAGCATCCGATGAAGTAGAGAGTTTTCGAGTCGGCATTCCAGCAAAATGCGTCAACGTTCGAGTCGAACTTCTCAGTCACATACTTCTTCTCGCCGGTAGCGAGATTGTACACGCAGAGACGGTTGCGGTCGCTCTCATATCCGTCGTTCTTCATCGACTGCCAAGCCACGTACTTGCCGTCGGGAGAGAACTGGGGATTGGTGTCGTATCCCATGTTGAGGTCGCCCTGCTGATGGTTAATGGCCTGGGTCTTCATGGTCTTGGTGACGTTGATTTCGGGGTCCTTATATCCCTCAGGCTTGCAGAGGTTCTTGGTCGAACCTGAAGCCACGTCATACAGATAGATGTCAGAGTCGGTAGAGATGGCGTAGTTTACGCCAGTCTTCTTGCGGCATGTATAGGCAATGGTCTTCGAGTCGGGGCTCCAAGCCAGCTGCTCCACACCGCCGAATGGTGCCATAGGACACTCGTAAGGCTCACCCTCGATTATGTCCTTACCGTTGTCTATACCTTTCTCAGTTACGTCAGCCACAAACGGATGAGCTACGCTTTCCACGTAGTGGTCCCAATGACGGTAGTTGAGGTCGGTAATGCGTCGACCGGTAGCCAGTGGCAGGTCGTCGGGATTCTTCTGTATGCTTTCGTGATAAGGCAGCGACTTGATTAGAATCACCTTCTTCCCGTCGGGCGAGAACTTGAATCCTTCAATGTCGATGTCGCTCTTGGTGAGCTGTCGGCGGTCTGTGCCGTCGGCATTCATCGACCACAGCTGTCCCTTTGTTAGGAAAGCGATGCGCTTGCCGCCCTCTATCCATGCTGCGTCAGTCTCGCTGGCAGCGGTAGTGGTGAGCGTGTGCTGTAGCTTACCGTCGGCGCTTACGGTATAGAGCATCTGGTGGCTCTTGTTCTGCTTAACGCTGTAGTAACCCACCTGATAAACTACGGTCTTGCCGTCGGGCGAAGCTGCAGCTCCGCCTACGCGTCCCATTGCCCATAGTGTTTCGGGTGTCATACGGTCGCCCTTGCTGATAGCAGCAACATTGGTAGTTTTGCCAATCATAGTTTGTGCTTCGGCATTGATGCTGGCGCAGCCGATAAGAGCGGCGGCAGCGATTGATAAAGCTTTGTTCATTGTAGGTATGTTTAGGGTAAGATATTTAAAAATAAAGTTGAGAGTTGTTTCTTAACGTTGAGAGTTGAGAGTTGAAAGTTTAGAGTTATGATATGCTTCATAGCAAATGTTTGGAATAAAAAACATCCGTTATCGGTAATCATAACTCTCAACTCCTAACTCTCAACTCTCAATTAATGTAACTCTCAATTTTCAACTCTCAGTAATTCTATTGAAGTCCCTTGCGCTTGCGCTCCAGTTCTTCGCGCTTGCGCTGCATTTCCTGCTGCTGCTCCTGCATAGCCTGCAGACGTGCAGCCAGTCCGCTCATTTTCTTAGGGTTGTTCTTGTTCTCCTCATACTTCTTCTCAAGAATGGCGAGCAGCTTCTCGTCGTTTGTAGTCTTGCGCAGTATCCACATGATGGCAGCGCTGAAGAACAGCGAGATGAAGTAGTAGAAGTTCAGTCCGGCAGAGTAGTCGTTGAACATGAAGAAGAACATCAGCGGCATGAGGAACATCATCCACTGCATCATCTTCATCTGCTCAGCCTGCTGGCCCACCATCTGGTCGCGCTGCTGGCGCATGGTCATCAGCGAGTAGAGGATGTTGGCAACGCAGAAGAGTATACATGTCAGCGAGAGGTGGTCGCCGATGAGCCACAGATTGGTGTTCCACTCGATAATGGGGTCGTAGGTCGAGAGGTCCTTAATCCATAGGAAGCTCTCGCCACGCAGCTGAATGGCGTTAGGCACGAAGTTGAACATTGCAATCCAGATAGGCATCTGTATGAGCATAGGCAGACAGCCCGAAAGCGGCGACACGCCATACTTGGCATATTCGGTCATCATGGCTTGCTGCTTCTGCATCTGGTCCTCAGGCTTGTTGAGATGCTTGGTTGCCTCCTCCAATTTAGGCTTCAGCACGCGCATCTTTGCCGACGACATATAGCTCTTCTTCACCATAGGATAGGTGATGAACTTCAGGAGCAATGTGATGAGAATCAGCACGATACCCATGTTGATGTTCAGTCCGGTGAGGAAGTCGAACACGTAGATAGTGAACCATCGGTTGATGATGCGGAAGAGTGGCCAACCGAGGTAGACGAGGCGCTGCATGTCGAGATCCTTGTCGAATGCGCACTCCTTTTCAACACGCTTCAGCAGACGGAAGTCGTTCGGACCATAGTAGAAGTCAAACTCCGACGGAGTCTTACCGCTTGGGTCGAAGAATGTCTTCATCTTAGCCTCATACTGCTTCAGATAGCCCGAGCCCTTCTCCTGTGGGATGCTCGTCATCTGCGAGTTTTCGGCGAAGTCGTTCTTGGCAATCATCACAGCCGAGAAGAACTGGTTCTTGAAAGCCACCCAGTCAATCTTCTTCTCGATGGTCTCGTTCTCAATCTTCTTGCCTTCCGACAGGTAGTCGGTGCCACCCTCTGCCTCATGATAGGTCAGAGTAGCGTAGCGGTTCTCGAATGTGAATCCGCGCTCCTGCTGACGAGCCATGTCCTTCCACTGCACGTCCATCTGTGTAGTCGACGGGGCGAAAGCGCCAGCCAGTCCTATGGCCTGCACCTTAGTGTGCAGCATATAGTCCTTGCCAAGCACATAGTCGATGACGAGCGACTTGCCGGCACCAGCCACAGCGGTCATAGTTACTGTAGAGTCGGTCTGGTTTGACGGTGTGAAGTAGAGGTCGGCAGTGTTTATGTTCACCTCCTTAGCAGCCAGAGCGAAGTTGAGGCTCTGTGTCTTGCTGTCGAAGAGAGTGACGTCCTTGTTGCCGTTACGGTCCTCAAAATTCTTGATAACAGCCTTCGACACTACGCCGCCCTTGGTGTTGACGGTCAGTTCTACGCTCTTGTTCTTCAGTACAACGTCGGTAGCGTTGCCCTGCAGAGCAGCGTAAAACAGAGCAGTAGTGTCGGCCTCGACAGCTGCCTTAGCCTGTGCAGTCTTCTGCTGTGCTGCCAGTTTTGCAGCATTTTCGGCCTTTGCTCGTGCCACGTTCTCGATTGAGTCCTGCTTCTGCTGTGCAGCAATCTGCTCGGCAGAAGGCTGACTCCAGATGCCAAATCCAATCAGTACGGCGGCTATAAGCACAAAGCCGATGATGTTGTTTTTGTCCACTTTTTTTAGTTGTTAATTAGTATTTGTTTAATTATTATTTTTTTATTGTTATTTTTTCTTTCTGTTTCTTTATAGCTTTATTGCTTGCGCAGGGGGCGATGATGCGAATTTTGAATTTTGAGTTTTGAATTTTGAATTATTCTCGGCTACGCCTGCGATTAAGAATTAACGAATTTTGAATTCACAATTGAATAATTCAAAATCGCCGTAGGCGACTAATTCAAAATTCAAAACTCAAAATTCCTAATTCAAAATCGCCGTAGGCGACTAATTCCTAATTCAACACTCCTATTTCCTAATTCGCAGCTCCGCTGCGTTGCGCTGCTGCTGTCTTTATGAAGTCGACAAACAGTGGGTGTGGGTGCAGCACGGTGCTTTGATATTCGGGGTGGAACTGTGTACCGATGTACCATTTCATGCCCGGAATCTCCACAATTTCCACGAGGTCGCTTTCGGGGTTGCGTCCTACGCATTGCATGCCGGCACGCTCAAATTCCTTCTGGAAGTCGTTGTTGAACTCGTAGCGGTGGCGGTGGCGCTCCTGAATGTGCTCCTTATTATATATATTGAACACGCGCGAGCCCTGCTTCAGCACACACTCGTATGCGCCCAGACGCATGGTTCCGCCCATGTTCGTAATGTTCTTCTGCTCCTCCATGATGTCGATGACGTTGTGCGGAGTCTTCTCGTCCATCTCGCGGCTGTTGGCGTCGGCATAGCCCAGCACGTTGCGGGCAAACTCTATCACCATCATCTGCATACCCAGACAGATGCCGAAAGTCGGGATGTTGTGCATGCGGCAGTAGTGGGCAGCTACAATCTTGCCCTCGATGCCACGCTGTCCGAATCCCGGACAAATCATGATGCCGTCCTGACCCTTGAGTTTCTCAGCTACATTCTCCTCAGTCAGATATTCCGAGTTGATGAATGTGATGTTCACCTTGCGGTCGTTGTATGTTCCGGCGTGCGACAGGCTCTCGCGTATTGACTTGTAAGCGTCCTGCAAGTCATACTTGCCAACGAGTCCGATGTTCACCGTCTCGGTAGCCTTGTTGCGACGTTCGAGGAACGAGCGCCACGGTCCGAGCGACGGCTTCTCGCCGATAGGTTCGCCCATCTTGCGCAGAATGGCTGTGTCCAGACCCTGGTTCTGCATGTTGATAGGCACTTCGTATATACTGGGCAGGTCTTCGCTCTGTATCACACAGTCGAGGTCGACATTGCAGAATCCTGCCACCTTCTTCATTATCCCTTCATCCAAGTGTTTCTCGGTGCGTAGTATCAATACGTCTGGCTGAATGCCCACACTCTGCAGTTCCTTCACAGAGTGCTGAGTAGGCTTGGTCTTCAATTCGCCGGCTGCTTTCAGATATGGTACGTATGTCAGATGGATGTTAATGGCTCGTTTGCCCAGTTCCCACTTGAGCTGTCGTATGGCCTCCATGTATGGAGCGCTCTCAATGTCGCCAATGGTTCCGCCAATCTCGGTAATCACGAAGTCGTAGTTGTACTTCTTGCCGAGCAGCTTCACGTTGCGCTTAATCTCGTCGGTTATGTGCGGCACCACCTGAATGGTCTTGCCCAGATAGTCGCCACGGCGCTCCTTGTCGATAACCGCCTTGTATATGCGGCCGGTTGTCAGCGAATTGGCTTTGGTGGTCTGGATACCGGTGAATCGCTCGTAGTGGCCGAGGTCGAGGTCGGTTTCCATTCCGTCAACCGTCACATAGCATTCGCCATGCTCGTAAGGGTTGAGTGTTCCAGGGTCGATGTTGATGTACGGGTCAAATTTTTGGATAGTGATGTTGTAACCTCTTGCCTGCAAGAGCTTACCGATTGACGACGAAATGATGCCTTTACCAAGTGAAGACACAACGCCGCCTGTTACAAATATGTACTTTGTTTCAGCCACGGTGATATAAATTATAAAGAATTAAATATTCTAATACGTACAAAAATACAAGGTGCAAAGTTAATATAATTATGCGAAACCGACAAAATTTTTCATTTTTTATTCTTACCTTTGCACCATTATTTATTAGCATTTCATCTATTTTTATGCATATGAAAATTTTCCATATCGCCATAGTGGCAATGTTGCTTTTCGCAGGTCATGCCGATGCACAGGTGCGCTCGCGCCACGCCAAGGTGCACGATGCCGACACTGTGCCCGTCATTGTACGTTCGTATGTCGACTCCTTGCAGGTGGGCCGCACCCGTGTCGACTCGCTTTTCGCCCTGCGTCGCGACAGTCTTTCGGCACCCGACGGCCGCTACTATCGCCTCTTTGTGCCTTTCACATTCTATCACGGCATTGCCGCCAATGCCTTCCGTCTTGGCGACTCCATACCCGAGCTCGACCGCAGTCTGCTCGATGTCTATCTGCATCGACCCGACCTCGTGGTCAGCACGCAGAACCAGCTCGACAGTGTAGGTCCCATCATCGAGCCTTCTACCACTCCCGTCAAGCCCGAAACCGACATTGTCGACCTCGTGTCGCCTAAGGTAGACGATGACGATGTGGTGTCGCCCGTGCAGATATATGTCGAGAAGCCCAACTTCTGGAAGTTCAGCGGCGACTACAGCCTGCAGCTCTTCCAGAACTATGTGTCAGACAACTGGTATAAAGGTGGCGAGAGCAACTACTCGCTTATAGCTGCCGTGACGCTGCAGGCCAACTACAACAACAAGCAGCGATTCCAGTGGAACAACAAGCTTGAGATGCGTCTCGGACTGCAAAACTCTCGTGGCGACACCCTCCACACGGTGCGTGCCTCTGAAGACCTCATTCGCTACACCAGCAAACTCGGACTGCAGGCTTCAAAGCACTGGTACTACACGTTCCAGCTCATAGCCAGCACCCAGTTTATGCGTGGCTTGCGCAGCAACGACACCCAAATCTACTCGCGCTTCCTCTCGCCGCTCTACGTCAATCCCTCGCTCGGTATGGACTACAAGGTCAATTGGTTTAAGGGTCGCTTGACGGGTTCGGTCCATCTTGCCCCTATAGCCTACAGCCTCACCTATGCGCGCGACAAGGAGCTTGCCACGCGCTTCGGTATCGACGAGGGCCATCACGCCAAGAACGACTACGGTTCGGAGGTTACGGTCGACCTTGTGTGGCAGATGGCCAAGGACATACGCTGGAAGACCCGCTTCTATGGCTACACCACCTATCATCGCATGAAGATGGAGTGGGAGAACACCTTCACCTTCGTAGTCAACAAGTACATCTCCACCAACCTCTTCCTCTATCCACGCTTCGACGATGGCGTGAAGCGCGACGACAAATACGGCTACTTCCAGTTTAAGGAGTACGTGTCGCTCGGATTCAGTTATGGAATTTAGCGCGAAATCGCGAATGTTGAATTTTGAGTTTTGAGTTTTGAATTGGTCGCCTACGGCGATTGTGAATTATTCAATTATGAATTATTCAATTGTGAATTATTCAATTGTGAATTCAAAAATCGTTAATTCTTAATCGCAGGCAAAGCCGAGAATAACTCAAAACTCAAAATTCAAAACTCAAAATTCAAATCATGCAAATCGAACCTATAGCTTATTTCCACTCACCGTTTGCCACGAAGTTTGGCGTTCCGAAGCAGAGCGGACTGGTGGAGAATCTTGAGGGCACAATCGAGTTTGTGCCCCAGTATCGCAATGCCGACGCCCTGCGTGGCATTGAGGCGTTCGACTATCTGTGGCTTGTTTGGGAGTTTTCTGCCAACAGCCATGCTGCCGTCAGCCCCGTGGTGCGCCCGCCGTTGCTTGGCGGCAACACCCGTATGGGAGTTTTCGCCACACGCTCGCCGTTCCGTCCCAACCGCATAGGACTCTCGTCGGTGCGCCTCTCGCACGTCGACCTCAACGCCCCAAACGGTCCGCTGATACACGTTCTTGGTGCCGACCTCATGGACGGCACCCCCATCTACGACATCAAGCCCTATATCCCCTATGCCGACTGCCACCCGGACGCCGCCGAGGGCTTCACGGGGCAGACCCAGTCCCACCATCTGCAGGTAGCGTTCCCGCCGGAGCTGCTGGAACAGGTGCCGCAGGCTGACCGTGCCGCCCTGACCGGTGTACTGGCAAACGACCCGCGCCCCTCCTACCAGCACGATCCCCAGCGGGTGTACGGCATGGAGTTCGGCCCGCTGGAAGTCCACTTTACCGTGGACGGGGAGCTTCTGACCGTGACCGGCGTCTGCCGCCGCTGAGGGGGCCTGTCTATGGAACTGCGGAACATCAACACCTTTTTGCACATTGCAGAGCTGCACAGCTTTTCCCGCACGGCCCGGCATCTGGGCTATTCCCAGTCTGCGGTGTCCTCCCAGATCGCCCAGCTGGAGGCCGAGCTGGGGGCCCCGCTGTTCGACCGGGTGGGCAAGACGGTGCGGCTCACCGATGCAGGCCAGACCTTTCTGGGCTACGCCCGCACCCTGCTTGCCACAGCCCAGCAGGCACAGGCCGCGCTGCAGCCCGCAAAGCAGATCAGCGGCAGCCTGCGCATCGCGCTGGCGGATTCGGTCTGCTCCACCTTTCTGCCCGGGCTGCTCAAGCGCTACCACGCCCTGTGCCCGCAGGTGGAGCTGGTGCTGTGCACCACCACGGCAGACGGGATGCTGCAGATGCTGGGCACCAATCAGGTCGATCTGGCCTACACGCTGGATCAGCCCCTTTTGCAGCCGAACCTCGTTCTTGCCGCCGACGTGCCGGAACCGGTGTGCTTCATCGCGCCCTCCGGCCATCCGCTGGCCGGGCAGGCAGAGGTCTCGCTGGAAGAGCTGACGCAGCAGGAGTTTCTGCTCACCGAGCGGGGCATGAGCTACCGGGACGCGCTGGACCAGTGCATGGCGGCGCACGGCCTTGCCATCCACCCCTATCTGGAACTGGGCAGCGCCGCGCTGCTGTGCCAGATGGTGGAACAGGGCATGGGGCTTTCCTTTTTGCCGGAGTACATCGTGCGCAGCGCGCTGGCCGAAGGGCGTCTGGCGCGGCTGAACGTACCGGACTGCACCGTCATGATGCACCGGCAGCTGTTCTACCACCGGGATAAATGGGTGACCCCGCAGATGAACGTGTTCATCGAGCTGGTGCAGCAGCAATAATTGGCAATTATAAAAGATACAGGCGTGCCCGCGGGCACGCCTGTGTTTTTGTTTGATATTATTTGCCGGCAGCCGTTGCAGCCTGCTCCTTTTCCATCCATTCCCGCACACGGTCAGGGCGGTTGGTGATATAGGCATCGGCGCTAGTGCGCAGCAGGCTGCGAACGGTATCTTCTGTGTCCACCGTCCACAGGGACACCTTGATGCCCATCTCGTGCAGTGCATCGATGAAACCGGCGTTTTTGTAAGCGGTGTGGTACTCGCAGCTGACCCACTCCGGCACAAAATCCAGACTACGGATATAGCTGGGCAGGTCCCGCTGCGCCATCAGGTTCTTGTAGATCTCGTTCAGGCTCTCGCCGGGAAAGCTTGCCCGCAGCATACTCACCTTGTCGCTCATCCAGCGGGTCATCCAGCTGCAGTTTTCCTCGTCTGCTGCGCTCTCCGGCAGGGCGGTATCCATGGCTTCCATTTCGTCCATGCCGTTGGTCAGCCCCAGATCCTTCCAGATGATGGGCGGCGGCAGCAGCAGGCTTTCCAGCTCGCCGTATACCAGCGCACCTACCCGTAATTCGGGCATCAGCTGCTTTGCCTGCCGCAGCAGCGCGTGGTTGAAGGAGATCAGGATCACCTGCTCTACCATCTCCGTCTGCCGCAGCACCTCCAGCACCCGGGGCACAAACTCCGGGTCGTTGTTCATGGTGGATTTCAGTTCCAGATGCACGGTGCATCCCGGCATCTGTTTACACAGCTCCATGGCTTCCTGTAAGGTGGCGATCTTCTCGTCTTGAAAGCTGACGTCCTTCCAGCTGCCGAAATCCAACGCCTTCAGATCGCCCATGGTCATATCATAGATCTTGCCGGAAATATCCGTATGTAGGTCGATCATATAGTCATGGTGGATCACAAGTCCGGCATCCATGGTCTGCTGTACGTCCATCTCTACGCCGTCCGCGCCCAGTTCCATAGCCTTTTTAAAAGCGATCAGGGTATTTTCCGGTGCAAGATAGGAAGCACCGCGGTGTGCAATGATTTGTGGTGTCATAAATTTTCTCCGTTATCGATTCGTCCTCACACTTTTATGCCTCGGCGCTGCTGTTCCGCAAACAGAGCGATATCCTCTGCTCTGTGCACCCTTGCAGGAGCACATGCTCTCTTATACTCTTATGATACCGCAACCAACGGTCCTTGTCCATGACTGCATTTTGCAAAGGAGCGTGCATTTGGGGATAAAGTACGACTTTTATCGTCAAAACGCCGAAATTTCCTGCTGTTTTTTGCGCACTTTTCACGATAAAAACACAAAACTTGCCCGTTTTTCTTTTATTCTGTTCCTTTTAAACCGCGCGGCAGTATGGTAGAATAATAGGGTAAGAACTGCGCCGCGCTGCTGCGCTGCCGAGAACATGGAAAAATGGAGTGTTTGATTATGACTGAGTTCAAACCCATCAAAGAAGGCAAAGTCCGCGAGATCTACGACAATGGCGACAGCCTTATCATGGTTGCCACCGACCGCATTTCTGCGTTTGACGTCATCCTGAAAAACAAGGTCACCAAAAAGGGCACCGTGCTCACCCAGATGAGCAAGTTCTGGTTCGATTATACCCGCGATCTGCTGCCCAACCATATGCTGAGCGTGGATGTGCAAGATATGCCGGAGTTCTTCCGTCAGCCCCAGTTCACCGGCAACAGCATGATGTGCCGCAAGCTGACCATGCTGCCCA
>OIZO01001534.1_pt1 | contig 11515 bp, 9 predicted proteins | sample 1588551 | NCBI WGS metagenome assembly OIZO01 (sample SAMN03283271) | human gut metagenome | biome: human-associated habitat; material: feces | host: Homo sapiens | place: Peru | collected 2012 | reverse complement strand
GAACAAGGAGTGCGCGCGGCAGACTGCAAAAACTTGTCGGAAAAGCCCGTAAGGGGTTTTTCGACAGTCTGAGGGCGGCGCAAGCCGCCCTTTTGCTATGCAAACAGCTCCTCCACGGTACCAAAGGTATACCCCTCCTGCTCCCAGTGGGTCAGGAGCTCATCGAGAATTTCGGCATTGGTCTGAGAGGTGGAGTGCAGCAGGATGACCGCCCCAGGATGGGTCCTGGGCAGGAGCTTGGAAAAGGCCTGCTCTTTGGTTGGCTGCCTGTCGTTCATCCAGTCCACATAGGCGAGACTCCAGAAGACGGTTTTGTAGCCCAGCTCCTTGGCCATTTTCAGGTTCTCCTGGCTGTAAATGCCCTGAGGCGGGCGGTAGTATTTGGGCAGGTCCTTGCCGGTGACCTCCCGGAACAGGTCCTCCAGGTCTGTCAGCTCCTTGGAAAAGGCCTGCTTGTCTGACAGCTTGGACATATCATAGTGGTGCATGGTGTGGTTGCCCACAATGTGGCCCTCCTCCACCATCCGGCGGACCAGGTCCCGGTTTCGGTCTACATAATTTCCCACCAGAAAGAAGGCCGCCCGGACGCCGTGGGCTTTCAGCGTATCCAGGATCTTCTCCGTGGAGCCGTTTTCATAGCCTGCGTCAAAGGTCAGATACAGCCTTTTCTGCCGGGTGTCCCCCAGATAGGCCGCATCGTACTGCCGCAGCTGATCTACTCCGGCAGGACCGATGGGCGCAGAGCCCTCCTGCCGAAAGCTCAGCCCCCAGGCCCCGGTCTCGATGCTGCCCTCCACGAATACCCGGACCACACCAAGCACCGTCAGCGCGATGGCCAGAAAAAAGATTGCCCAATCCCGTTTGCCCATAAAGAATTCCCCCTTGCAGCCACTCTATGCGAACTGCAAGGGGGATATACGCCGCCAGGCGGCGCTGTTTTTATTTTCCGCCGTGGATATATTTCCGGTCCCAGTCCAGGTCGAAGAGCTTGCTGCCCCGCTCCATGGTGCAGCCGCCCAGCATATCCTCGGCCAGCTCGCCCAGGGTCTCGGCGGGCTCCAGGCACTCGATGTAGAAGCTGGGCAGGGCCTTTTCCCCCAGGCGCAGGCCCAGGATGGCCCCGGCCACGGCACCCACAGCGGCGGACCGGCCGGAGTGGTTCACGGCGGCGATCATGGCCGTATCGAAGCTCTTGCCGCAGCGCAGGCAGGCATAGACCGCACCGGACAGCACCTGGGCTGCATTCAGGCAGTGCAGCTGCTCCATGGCCGTAACGGGATTCAACCGACTGTCTTCTGCCAGGGATACGGCCAGATTCAGCAGATTGCTGATTTCAAAGCTCTGGCTGTACTGGTGGCCGAACTGATTTTTCAGGGATTGGGCCGTTTCCAGCACCAGATTTTTCAGAGGCAGGTCCGGGGCGGAAAGGCTGCGGCTGATGATATGGGCCAGGGCCGCGCCGGACAAAAAGGCCAGTGGGCTGCCATGGGACAGGGCCACTACCTCGGCCCCCAGCAGGTCCAGTTCGCTCTGCTCCACCTTGTACAGGTGGCTGAACAGGCCCACGGCCGCGGCGGAGGTCAGACTGCCGGGGGTGGAGGAGCTGTTGAAGCGGGCCTCCATGGCCCCCAGGGTATCCCGGCTCAGGGCATCCAGCATCCGGGTATCCATGCAGTGCCGGCGGCACATTTCCGGCACCTGGAGCAGCCAGCAGAAGGTGGTGCTGGGGCGGCCCCAGGGCTTCTGGGACGCGGCCCACTCCCGGGAAGACAAGCCCACATAGCGGAACAGCGGCAGCATTTTCCCGGTCATCTGCCCCCGGGTCAGGCCCAGGAGCAGGCCGTTGCAGGTGAAGGCCGCCAGCTGGGTATAGGAGGTCACGTCCGCATAGCCGTTGACCAGGTCATAGCCAAGAAGTCCGTTGGGGCCGTAGTCTTCCCGGATTTCCTGCCAGCTTCGGTTGTCCACGGTATAGCCCATGGCATCCCCCACAGCCAGACCCAGTAAACAGCCCCGATAGGCCGATTGCCGACTTGCAGCCATGCTTTTCCCCCCTTTCCCCGGTTTTTTCTTCTATTATACCTGTTTCGCCGAAAAAAGGCAAGGGGGAGAATCCGTTCAGGGCTCCATCCGATCCTCTATGGCCTTCAAAGCCTTTCTCAGGTCTTCCTCCTGAATGCCGGAGTAGTTGACCACCAGATACCCCCGCTGGGCTGTGCCCTCCTGGTAGAATTCACTCAGTGCCCGCACCCGGATCCCCGCCTGAGCCAGCCGGGCAGTCAGCTCTCCGTCGGACAGGGGCGTATCCACCCGCAGAAGGAAATGCAGCCCCGCGTCCTGCTCCAGAATGGTGAGCTTCTCCGAAAAGGCGCACTGCCTGAGCAGGGAAATTACCGTGTTCCGGCGGCTTTTGTAGGATTTTCGCATCCGATTGATGTGCTTTTCAAAATATCCCCGGTCGAGAAACCGAGCCAGAGTATACTGCTCAAAGGAGGGCACCGTGCAGCTGTAAAACCCCAGCCGCTTCTGAAAAACACGCATCAGCTCTCCGGGCAGCACCATATAGCTGATACGGATGGAAGGCGCCAGGGTTTTGGTGAAGGTGTTCATGTAGATCACCCGCCCCCGGCCGTCCAAAGCCTGCATGGCAGGCACCGGATGGGCATCGAACCGGAATTCCGAGTCGTAGTCGTCCTCGATGATCCACTTGTCCGTCCCGGCCCAGTCAAGCAGCTCCAGCCGCCGGTTCACCGGAGTTACCAGCCCCGTAGGGTAGTGATGGGAAGGGGAACAGTGGAGCACCTGAGCCTGCTCCAGACTTTCCGGGATCACCCCCAGGCTGTCCAGATAGGCGCTGACGCACCGGACACCGCCGGCGGCGTAGATTTTCCGGATTTTGCCGTAGCCCGGCTCCTCCACGGCGTAGATTTTCTCCCGACCCAACAGCTGAATCAGCAGATTGTAGAGAAAATCCGTTCCCGCTCCCAGGATGATATTCTCCGGGTCAACCCGCATCCCCCGGAACTGCCCTAAGTGCCGGGCGATGGCTCGGCGCAGCTCCGGAATTCCCCGGTTGGGCAGAGGGCGCAGAAGGGTCTGGCCGTAGTCCAGCATCACCTCCCGCTGAAGCTTCATCCACACGGAAAAGGGGAAACCCTCGGTTCCGTTTTCCGTCAGATCCAGCAGCCAATTGGGACTGCTCTGCGCCGGAGCCGCCGGTTCCGAAGATACCTCCCGGGGACGCCGCTCCACCTGCTCCACAAAGTAGCCCACCTTCTCCCGGGCATACAGGTAGCCCTCGGAGAGAAGCTGATTATAGGCGGTCTCCACGGTGATTTTGCTGACCTCTAAGTTCTGCGCCAGGGCTCGCTTGGAGGGCAGCTTTTCTCCGGGGGCCAGCTTCCCGGTGAGAATGTCCTCCCGCAGATGTCGGTACAGAGCCTCGTACAGGGGCACGCCCGGGGCTTTTTTCAGTTCATAGGTTACCATAATATGCCTCAATTTCGGGTGGGAAAACCGCACTTTCGCTCCCAGAGCACCAGAAGACTGCCGTCTTTCACTTCGATTTCCGCTTTCTCCCCGGTAAAGTGGTTGCTCACCCCCAGAGGAAAGCCGCTGGTCAGCGTCCCGTTTTCCAGCTTGTAGTAGAGTCCCCGCTCGGTAACGCCCGTTGCATCGGAGCCCATGCAGAAGACGGAAATCGTTCCCGTCTTTCCGGCGGGGAACGTGATTTTTCCGTTTTTCACCACCGTAACCAGGGTGGTATTGCCTACCAGATACCCGGTTGCCCCGCGGTCTGCCAGATATTGCAGGGTTTGGAAATTCGCCACCGTGTGGTCAAGCCGGGGGCCGTCCAGGCTGCCATAGAGCAGAAACTCCGTGCAGCCCTCTTTCAGTCCCAGCCGGACGGCCAGCATGGAATCGGTGTCGTCCTTTTCCACCGGGAACACGTTGGCTCCCTGGGGGGTATAGCCCAGGGAATCAAAGTCCCCCAGCACCACATCCGGGTGGAGCCCCAGAGCCTGGGTATGCCGCAGGCCTCCGTCCGCCGCGATGACCAGCGTTCCCTCTGCTATGGGTCGGGCCAGTCCCGCAAAATCCGCCGCGCAGAAAATCACGCATTCTCTCATTATGTCCACCTCCTGGATTTTTCATTGTACCACACCCGGGGACAAAGGGGAAGAGGCATATTCCCGTCCCCGGCACATACCCTGTCTTCAGGAGGGATGGTATGAAAAAACGGGATCTGCTGATTCTGCTCATCGCCGTTGTCATTGCCCTGGCGGTGAGCGTCAGCGTGTTTGCTTCCAGCGCCCTGAGCACCGGCTCTTGGGGACTGAGCTTCCGTCAGGAGGGCGCGCCGCCCATCGGCAACGCAGGGAAGGATCAGCTGCGCCAGTATCAGGCGGCCTACATCGGCAACGTAGGCGAAAAGGTGCTGTATCTGACCTTTGACGCCGGATACGAAAACGGCTGCACCGCCAAAATTCTGGACACCCTGAAGGAGAAGCAGGTTCCCGCCGCCTTCTTCCTGGTGGGAAATTACATCCGGCAAAGCCCGGATTTGGTGCGGCGGATGGTCGCCGAGGGGCACACCGTGGGCAACCACACCATGCACCACTACGACATGAGCAGACTTTCGGACAAGGCGGCCTTTTCCAAGGAGCTGACCGACCTGGAAGCGCTTTACAAAGAAACCGTCGGCCAGGAGCTTCCCAAATATTACCGGCCGCCCCAGGGCATTTACAGCGAGGAAAACTTGAAAATGGCTCAGGAATTGGGATATAAGACCCTGTTCTGGAGCCTTGCCTATGTGGACTGGAACAACGACGCCCAGCCCACCCGGGAGGCAGCTTTCGCCAAGCTTCTGCCCAGAACCCACAACGGTGCGGTGGTGCTGCTTCACTCCACCTCCAAAACCAACGCCGAAATCCTGGGGGAGCTGATTGACAAGTGGAAAGCCATGGGCTACCGCTTCGGCACCCTTGAGGAGCTGTTCTCTCAGTAAAAAGGCTTGCAAACCACGCATGTCATGGCAATCCTTCCGAGGATTCGGCAGAGCAGGGTACGGGAGTCGATTGCCGATTTGCCGGAGCAAATCGTAAGGAGCAAGTGCCATCCAGCTGGCACTTGGCAAATGTCCACCGGACATTTGCATTTTGATTGGTTCGATTCCCGTCCGTCCTCAAGATACAAGAAAAGCACCCCTAGTGGGGTGCTTTTCTTGTATGGAGCAGGGTACGGGAATCGAACCCGCCTCTGTGGCTTGGGAAGCGACCGTTCTACCGATGAACTAACCCTGCGTTGTGGGGTCATTATAACAGACCCCGGCAAAAAAATCAATCCCTTTTTGTCGAATCGGAGCCGTCTTACAGTCCCAGAATGGACTTGGCGAACATGAAGTACACCAGAAGGCTCAGGGCATCCACAATAGTGGTGATGAAAGGCGACGCCATCACCGCCGGGTCAAAGCCCAGACGCTTGGCAAGCAGCGGCAGGGTGCAGCCCACGAACTTGGCCATAATCACCGTCACCCCCAGGGTCAGGCTCACGACCCCCGCCACCAGCAGGCTGATGCTGGCGTTGCCCATGAGCATCCGGTCCACCACCAGCACCTTCACAAAGCACAGTGCCGCCAGGGTAACGCCGCAGAGAACGGCCGTCTGGAGCTCCTTCCACATGACCCGGAAAATATCCTCGAATTTCAGCTCATCCAGGCTTAGGGAACGGATCACCGTCACGGAGGACTGGGAGCCGCAGTTACCGCCGGTGTCCATCAGCATGGGGATGAAGGCAGTCAGGGCAGGCAGCAGCGCCAGGGCGCTTTCAAAGGACGAAATGATCATTCCCGTGAAGGTTGCCGACACCATCAGCAGCATCAGCCAGGGAATCCGGTGCTTGTACAGATCAAAAGGCGAGCTCTTCAGATAGGTCTTCTCGGAAGGAGTCATAGCCGCCATGATCTCCATATCCTCGGTGGCCTCTTCTTCCATGACGTCCATGGCGTCATCGAAGGTGACGATACCCACCATCCGGTGCTCTCCGTCCACCACAGGCAGAGCCAGGAAGTTGTACTTGCTGAACATCCGGGCCACTTCCTCCTGGTCGGTCTGGGTGGTGACACAGATCAGGTTGGTAATCATCAGCTCTTCAATTTTATCGTCGTCATCCTCCGCAAGAAGCAGATCCTTCACGGTGACAATGCCCAGGAGCTTCCGGTCACTCGCGGTGACGTAACAGGTGTAAATGGTCTCCTTGTCCACGCCCTGCCGGCGAATCCGCAGGATGGCCTCGCCCACAGTCATTTCCGGCCGCAGGGAGACGTACTCCGTGGTCATAATGGAACCGGCGGAGTTTTCGGGATAGCGCAGGATCTGGTTGATGGAGTGGCGCATTTCCGGATCCGCGTGGCACAGAATCCGGCGCACCACGTTGGCGGGCATTTCCTCCACGATATCCGCCGCGTCGTCCACATACAGTTCGTCCAGGACTTCCTTCAGCTCGTTATCGGAGAAGCTGCGAATCAGCAGCTCCTGAGCCTCCGGCTCCATCTCCACAAAGGTTTCCGCCGCCAGCTCCTTGGGAAGCAGCCGGAACATCAGTGGAATCTGCTTTTCCTCCAGACAGTCAAACAGTCCCGCCACGTCGCTGGGATTCATGGTCACGAGAATGTCCCGCAAAGTCGGGTACTTCTTCTCCTCCAGCATGGTGAGGACTGCTTTTTCTACAATTTCGAAACGTTCAGCCATGATTTCCCTCCTATTTTATTTGTGGGGGAAACTCTGAATCTATCGCCTGCGGCTGGGTGCGGATCTTTTCCTCTGGCTGTGCAGCATCCAAAATGGGAAATACACAAAGTATTCCTCCATTTTTGATGCTTTCATCCAGTGAAAAATCTCTCGCCCCCAGCTCTTGTCAATAGAATCAGAGCTTCCCCAATAAGAGGCAATTTATCTGGTCGAAGCAAGAAGGCTCACCAGAGAGCCCGCGCTACTTCGACCAGGTATATTGCCGCTGCCGCCAGCATCCATGGTGGTACCTCCTTCATTGAATATTTAGGGAAGCTCTGAATAAATCGGCGAGAGCCGACAGCGAGAGATTTTTCTCTAGCCGAAGGGTTCAAAAGCGGAGGAATACTTTGTGTATTTCCCGGTTTTGAACCCGCACGGATAGGGAAAAAGATCCGCTGCTCGGCCGATGACGATTTATTCAGAGTTTCCCTGTCATTATTCTACCCACTCAGGCCCCAAATGTCAACCTTGACGAAGGCTTTTTTGTGACGTAAAATGAAGGTGTCGGAGTTTCCCTCCCCGGCCCTACACCCAATCGTCAAAGTGAGGTCATTCTGATGCTTCGTTTCGCCCGGGAAGCGGATCTTCCGGAAATGCTGGAAATCTACGCACCCTATGTGCTGAACACCACCGTAAGCTTTGAGTACGCGCCCCCCTCCCCGGCGGAATTCCGCCGTCGGTTCACCGAATACACCAAGCAGTTTCCCTGGCTGGTCTGGGAGGAAGGGAGTCGGATTCTGGGCTACGCCTACGCCAGCGCCCCCTTTACCCGGGAGGCCTATCAGTGGTGCGCCGAGCCGACCATCTATCTGCGCCGGGAGGCTCAGGGCAAGGACATTGCCCGGAAGCTCTACGCCGTGCTGGAGGAAATCCTCTTTTCCCAGGGCTATCGGGTGCTCTACAGCCTGGTCTGCGGGGAAAATATACCGTCCATCCGCTTTCACGAGAAAAACGGCTACCGGATCCGGGCGGAATTTCCCCGGCAGGGCTTTAAGCTGGGCCGGTGGTTGGATATGTTATGGTTGGAAAAACGGCCGGAAATAGCAAACATTCCCAGTGCTCCCCCATGCAAATGGACAGAAATTGTGCAAGATGCCGAAAGTCTCAGAAATATTTTAGATAAATTGTCCATTTGCGAATCGCAAAAAGTATGATATGTTATGGGTGCGAAGAAATGTGCATGCCGCGTTTTGAAAACACGACCACCCGCGGCGTTCATCAAATCATATAAGGAGCTGTGACCATGTATTTTCAGAAAAAACGTGTAATCGCCATGCTGCTGGCCGGTGGCCAGGGCAGCCGTCTGAAGGTTCTGACGGAGAAAACCGCCAAGCCTGCCGTCCCCTTCGGCGGCAAGTACCGCATCATCGACTTTCCTCTGTCCAACTGCGTCAATTCCGGTATCGACACCGTAGGTATTCTCACCCAGTATCAGCCTCTGGAGCTCAACGAGTACATCGGCAACGGCCAGCCCTGGGGTCTGAACAAGACCCACTCTTGCGCCCAGGTTCTGCCTCCCTACGAGCGGCATGACAAGAAGTCCGGCTGGTACAAGGGCACCGCCAACGCCATCTATCAGAACATCGATTTTGTGGATCGCTTCAACCCGGACTATGTGGTCATCCTCTCCGGCGACCATATCTATAAAATGGACTACAGCGCCATGGTGGAGTATCACGAGAAGCACGGCGCTTCCTGCACCATCGCCGTGCGCAGTGTGCCTCTGGCGGAGGCCTCCCGGTTCGGCATTCTGAACACCAATCCGGACAACACCATCTATGAATTTGAGGAGAAACCCGCCCATCCCAAGTCCACCAACGCCTCCATGGGCATCTACTGCTTCACCTGGAGCGTTCTGAGGGACGCGCTGATGTTCGACGAGGATGATCCCAATTCCGCCAACGACTTCGGCAAGAACATCATCCCCATGCTGCTGACCTCCGGCCACAAGCTGATGGCCTATCCCTTCGACGGCTACTGGAAGGACGTGGGAACCATCGACTCTCTGTGGGAGGCCAACATGGAGCTTCTGGGCAAGGAGCCTGCCTTCCAGCTCCGGGGCAATAAGCGTTCCACCATCTACGCCCGGAACTCCGCGCTGCCCTCTTCCTACATCGACACCAAGGCCGTCATTTCCGACTCCTTCGTGGCCGAGGGCTGTGAGGTCTACGGCAAGGTGAAGCATTCCGTCATCTCCGTGGGCTGCACCATCGGCGAGGGTGCCCAGATCGAGGACGCGGTGGTCATGCCCGGCGTGGTCATTGAGGCCGGTGCCATCGTCCGCAACGCCATCCTGGGGGAAAACTCCCGGGTCTGCCGGAACGCGGTGGTAGGCGGTGCCTTCGCCCCCAACGAAAAGAAGCGGATCAGCGTTACCTCCAAGGGCGCTGTGGTCGAAGCCAATGCCGTGCTGAGGCCCGGCGACATGCTGTAAATAGGAGGATACCACAATGAACGTAATGGGTATTATCTTTACCAATGACGCGGACATGGGTGAGCTGACGGACAAGCGCACCATGGCCTCTCTTCCCTTTGGCGGCCGCTACCGCCAGGTGGACTTCGCCCTGTCCAATCTGAGCAACGCCGGCGTGCGCCATGTGGGCGTGATCTCCCGGCACAATTACCAGTCCCTGATGAACCACATCGGCGACGGTGAGGAATGGGGTCTGGAGCTGGAGGAGGGCGGTCTGGAATTTCTGACTCCCTATGCCCAGTCCTCCACCCACACCTACCGGGGCAAGCTGGAGTCCCTGTCCAACGCCATGGACTTCCTGGAGTGCGGTGCCGGGGATGAGCTGGTGGTCATGACCGACTCCGCCATTCTGTCCAACATCGACCTGAACCCGGTGCTCAGTGCCCACGTTGCCTCCGGCAAGGATGTGACGGTGGTCACCAAGGCCGGCATCTGCAACGGCGAGAAGGTCATCGACCTGGCCCTGAAGGTGGACGATAAGGGTGAGGTCACCGACATGATGGTAGACTACGCCGCTCCCGCGGACTACGTTTCCTCCATGGATATCTTCGTCCTGGACAAGGCTTTCCTGATCCGCTCCGTCAAGGAGATGATCGCCCGGGACAAGTTCCACATGGACCGGGATCTGGTCATGGGCGGCTGGCAGCGCAATGTGGTCACCGTGAACACCTTCCCCTTCGAGGGCGTGGCCATGTATAATGAGTCCGTAGAGGAATACTTCAATCATTCTCTGTCTCTGCTGAACGGCGATATCCGCGCGGATATCTTCAACGGCCGTCACCCCATCTATACCAAGGTGCGCTTCCGCGTTCCCACCTACTACGGTGAGGACAGCCGGATCGACAACGCCCTGGTGGCCGACGGCTGTATGCTGGAGGGCGAGGTCAAGGACTCCGTTCTGTTCCGCAACGTCACCGTCTGCAAGGATGCCCAGGTGGAAAACTGCATCCTCTTCAACGATGCCGTCATCGGCGAGGGTGCGGAGCTGAAGTATGCCATTCTGGATAAGAACGTCACCGTCACCCCCGGTGCCAAGCTCATCGGCACCAAGAAGAATCCCGTCATCGTCAAGCGAGGAGAAACTGTATGAGAATTGCTATCTGCGCCTCCGAGGGCGCGCCCTACTGCAAGTCCGGCGGTCTGGGAGACGTGATGGAGGCGCTGCCCGCCGCCCTGTCCCGGATCGAGGGCAATGAAGTCGCCCTGTTTTTGCCCTATTACCACAAAATCAAATCCAACACAGCCTACATCACCGAAAAGATTGCCGAGTTCCGGGTGTCCCTGGGCTGGCGGCAGCAGTACTGCGCCGTCATGAAGCTGACGAACCGGGCGGATAAGGTTCAGGTCTATTTCCTGGACAGCGAATACTATTTCGGTGCCCGTACCGGCGCCATCTACGGCGACATGGACGACGGCGAACGCTTCGCCTTCTTCTCCCGGGCCTGTCTGGACGCCATGCTGGCCATCGAGTTTATCCCGGAGATCATCCAGTGCAACGACTGGCAGTGCGGTCTGATTCCCGTGTACCTGAAGGCGGTCTATCATGACCGGCTGAGTAATACCCGGTGCATGTACACCATCCACAACATCGAGTATCAGGGCTGGGCCAACAGCTCCTTCTTCGATGATATGCTGGCGCTGCCCTGGGAGTACCGTCCCACCCTGGACATGAACAACTCCGTCAACGTGATGAAGGGTGCTATTGAAACCGCCGATCTCGTCACCACCGTGTCCGAGACCTATGCCCGGGAGCTGATGTATCCCTATTACGCCCATGGGCTGGACGGAATTCTGGCCAGCAACGCCTGGAAGCTCACCGGCATCACCAACGGCATTGATGTGAACACCTTCAATCCCGAGACTTCCAAGTCTCTGCCCGCCCACTTCAATTCCGAAACCTTCGTGGAAGGCAAAGCCAAGTGCAAGGCCGCCCTGCAAAAGGAGGTCGGTCTGCCCGAAGCCCCGGACGTGCCCCTGATGGTCATGGTCACGAGACTTGCCGGACACAAGGGTCTGGATCTGCTGTGCTACATCGCCCGGCGGCTCATGTGGGAGGAAAATGCCCAGCTGCTGATTCTGGGCACCGGCGAGCCCCAGTACGAGAACTTCTTCCGGGATCTGGCCAAGCAGCTGCCGGAGCAGGTTTCCGCTCAGATCACCTTCAACCTGGGACTGGCTGACCGGATCTATGCCGGCGGCGACATCTATCTGATGCCCTCCAAGAGCGAGCCCTGCGGCCTGAGCCAGATGA
>OIZO01001532.1_pt1 | contig 11532 bp, 10 predicted proteins | sample 1588551 | NCBI WGS metagenome assembly OIZO01 (sample SAMN03283271) | human gut metagenome | biome: human-associated habitat; material: feces | host: Homo sapiens | place: Peru | collected 2012 | reverse complement strand
TTTAATTATGTGTCTTTTTTATCTCTAACCGGTAATTTAATTTTACCATTTATATTATATTTTATATTTTTAACTTGCAAGATAAGTGAAAAAGTAAAAGCAAGTTTCGACAACGTGCATTGCAATAAGTCTTACATTTGGTCTTAATGTACAATATAATGCAATTTTGTTATAATTGTATTATGTAAATGTTTTGGTAGAAATGGAGAAATATTATGATGGAAAAAGGAAAACAGCTTACATTGAGCCAAAGAAATAGAATTGAAGAAATGTTAAACCAAAGACGTAGAAAGTTTGAAATAGCCAATGAATTAGATAAAACACAATCAACAATAGCAAGAGAAATTAATCGTCATAAAATTTTGAAACCACACAATATATACAAATCATCAAATTTGTTTAATTGTAAATTCTTTGTTAATTGCAAAGTCTGTACAAATAAATGTCGAATATTTCAGCCAATTTCTTGCAAAGATAGAGATAGAAACATTGCTGTTTGCAATAATTGTTCAAAACTTAAAACTTGTAATCTTGACAAATATTTTTATTTTGCAGAAGAAGCACATAAGAAATATAAATACACTTTGACAGATTCAAGACAAGGTGTAAATTTAAACACATCTGAATTAATTGAATTAGCCCATCTTATTTGTCCATTAATAAAGAAAGGTCAATCAATTTATACAATATTAAATAACCATCCAGAAATAAAATTCTGTGAAAAAACAATATATAATTATATCGAAATGGGATTATTTAAAGATTGGGGTGTCACAAATATTACATTGAAAAGGAAAATCAGAAGGAGACTTCCAAATAAACAATTAAAAAAGCGAAAAGAACCAACCAATTACAATGGTAGAACTTATACAGATTATTTAGAATATAAAGTGCAAAATCCAAATATAACAACAACAGAGATGGATACGGTATATAACAATCAAACAGGTCCATATATTCAAACATTTATATTTGAGAACACAGAATTCATGATTGGAATATTGCATACAGAAAAAACATCAGATTCAATGTCAAAAAGCTTGGATTCTTTTCAAGAAATATTATCAAATAAAGAGTATGAACAATTATTTTCAGTGCTATTAACAGACCGTGGAACAGAATTTATAAAATCACAACAATTTGAGGTAAATATTTATACATGCGAAATAAGAGGAAAAATATTTTATTGTGATCCAATGCAGTCAAGTCAGAAACCGCATGTAGAAAATAATCACAATTTTATTAGAGAAATACTTCCAAATGGTCAAAGTTGGAATCATTTAACACAAGAAAAAATAAATTTAATGTTTTCGCATATAAATTCCACACCAAGAGAAAATTTAGGTGGCAAAACGCCTTATGAAATATTTTCTTTCATATACGGCGAAGAACTTGCTCAAAAATTAAATATACAAAAGATAGCAAAAGACGAGGTTACAACCAATCCCCGTCTTCTAAAATAAGTTCATGTAAAATGAACAATCTACATTAATTTAATCCAAAACATTTGCATAATTAATTGAAAAACTAAAAGCAAAACAAAATGGCACTTATTTTTACACTAAAAAAATTTAATGCAATTTTGTTTTATTAGTCATGCAAACTTTTTTGAAATCTATATTAATTTTACACAAAAATAGCGAAAAAAGCAAGTTTTTTAAGCAAATATATCGCTTAAAACTTGCTTTTTTTCGTACAAGTTGCATTTACTTTACAGAATTGCATTTAGTTTTTTACTTCACGTTTTTAACTTGCATTTTTTTACAATCTTTCATTTAACTTATTTTTTATTATATATTTATTGTAATATTCTTTATAAAACTTTTATTAATTCTCCAATTTCTTTTCCTACAGTTGTAGGTATTTTTATTATTTCAAATTTTGAAACTTTATCTCCAAATTTTATTTCCACAATATCTCCTACTTTTACCTCATAACTTGGTTTTACAATTTTTCCATTAACTATAACTCTGCCTCCATCTGCTGCTTCATTTGCAATAGTTCTTCTCTTTATTACTCTTGATACCTTTAAGAATTTATCTAATCTCACTTTTTTCACTCCTTCTTTATTAATATATATCATATAAATTTATTTTTAACAACATTTCTTACATTCATTATAATAAATAACAAAAAAGAGGTTAATCAACCTCTTTTTTGCCCTTTAGCCAATTATATATCAATTGATATTAATGGCTTTTTTCTTTTTCCACAATAGCTCAGTCTTACTTCTTTTTCTCTTTTTATCTTATATTTGTATGATACGTTATTTATTACAAAATAACATTTCCCTTCTTCAGTAATTTTTTTCAAAAATTCATTAGTTATTTTTTCTTCTAACTGTATTTTTAATTCTGGAAATTTATTTATAACTTCTAATAAATCTCCAGGATTGGCCACACTTGGATCATATAGCTCTGCTTCCTTTGCTAATGCTTCAATAGTTATGTTGTCTCGTGTCATTTTGAATTTCCCTCCTTTTTTAGCTCAAAAAAGTATTTAAAATATAATATAGCACAATATTAATTATATTTCAAGCATTTTTATTATATTCTGTACACTATAAGCTATACTTCTTTATTTCTTCTTCAATTTTAGAAATAAATTCTTCTAGTTTCATTTGTCCAATATCTCCTTCTTTTCTTGTCCTTACTCCTACTGCATTTGCTTCTATTTCCTTATTTCCAACTATTAGCATGTATGGAATTTTTTCCATTTGAGCCTCACGAATTTTGTATCCTACTTTTTCTTGTCTATCATCTAATTCAACTCTTATATCTTTATCTAATAGTTCTTGCTCTACTTTTTTACAGTATTCTAATTGTTTATCTGTAATTGGAAGTATTTTTACTTGAACTGGTGCAAGCCAAGTTGGAAGAGCTCCTTTTGTTTCTTCTAAATAGTAAGCCATGAATCTGTCTATACTTCCTAATATTGCTCTATGAAGAACTACTGGAGTTTTCTTTGCTCCATCTTTATCTATATATGCTAAATTAAATTTAGCTGGTAAACAGAAGTCTAATTGGCATGTAGATAATGTATATTCATTTCCAACTGCTGGTTTTACTTGAACATCTAGTTTTGGTCCATAGAATGCTGCTTCACCTATTTTTTCTTCGTATTCAATTCCTATATCATTTAATACTTGTCTTAATTTATTTTCAGCATTATCCCACATTTCGTCATCTGGATGATATTTAACTTTATCTGCTGGATCTCTTAATGACAACTCAAAATGATAATCTGTTATATTTAATTCTTTGTATACTTCTAGAATTAAATCTACAACTGCTTTAAATTCAGACTCTATTTGTTCTGGTGTTACAAATAAGTGAGCATCGTTTTGACAGAATGTTCTAACCCTTTCTATTCCTTTTAATGTTCCACTTGCTTCATATCTACAATCTCTTGCAATTTCACCAATTCTAATTGGTAAATCTTTATATGAATGTATGCTGTTTGCATATATCATCATATGATGTGGGCAGTTCATTGGACGAAGAACAAATTCTTCCCCTTCAACTTCCATTTTAGGGAACATACTATCTTTATAATGATCCCAGTGTCCTGATGTTTTATATAAATCTACACTTGCTAGTGGTGGAGTTAAAACATGTTTATAACCTAATTTTCTTTCTTTTCCTTTAATGTAATTTTCTAATAAATCCCATACCATGCATCCATTTGGTAAATACATTGGTAATCCTTTTCCTACTAAGTCGTTTGTCATAAATATTCCAAGTTCTTTACCTAATTTTCTATGGTCTCTTTGTTTTGCTTCTTCTAGTTTTGTTAAATATTCTTCAAGTTCAGATGCCTTTGGGAAAGAAATTCCATAAACTCTTTGTAATGTTTGGTTATTTGCATCTCCTCTCCAATAGCTTGAAGACATTGAAGTTAATTTTATTGCTTTTACTTTTCCTGTTGAAGGTAAATGTGGACCACGGCAAAGGTCAACAAATTCACCTTGTTTATAGAAGGAAATTACCTCTCCTTCTGGTAAATCTTTAATTAATTCTACTTTGTATGGTTCTTCTCTCTCTTCCATTAATTTAATAGCTTCTTCTCTTGGAAGTTCGAATCTTTCAATACTTAAATCTTCTTTAATTATTTTTTTCATTTCTTCTTCTAATGCAGATATATCATCTTCTGTAAATGGTTTTTCTACATCAAAATCATAATAGAACCCATTTTCTATTGCTGGACCTATTGTTAATTTGTAATTTGGAAATAATCTTTTAACAGCTTGTGCTAAAATATGAGCTGTTGTATGCCAATACATACTTTCTTCTACTTCCATTGTTTTTCCTCCGTCTAATTTAATTTTAAACATTTTATATTCCTCCTTTTTTTGGCAACCTTGTTTTTCTATTTGTCTGCAATTTTTTAATGTACAAAAAATGCACTCTCTAGATATACTTTTACATATACCTAGGAGTGCTTTTTACACGGTTCCATCCTATTTTTTACTTAATTTATTCCTTTAACGCAGGTAAATACGTCTAGCTTTTTACTAGCAACTAATGAGGTAGTTTTTCAAATTTGTTTACTTTTACTTGCTTTCAGCCGGTGACAAGTATTCTCTTTAAGCAACCTTAATTTTACTTTGTCTCATTTTTGTTTTTATTTTTACTATATTTCTATTATACTACTTTTTTGGATTTCGTCAATATTTTTTGTGAATTTTACAGTTTCTTCTATATTTTTTCTATTTCTTCTTTTGTTAAGCCTGTTACTTCTACAATTATATTTATATCTATTTTTTTATTTTTCATATTTTTTGCTATATTAATTTTTGTTTGTAATTCACCGTTCTTTTCTTCCTTCTTTTACCCCCTCCTCTTTAGCATGCCTTAATCCATTTTTCTCATCTCTTATTGCTTTATCTTTTAATTCTGCTATTCTTCTTAATTGCTTTATTTTACTTACTTCTTCTAGTTCTTCCATTGCTTCTTTTATTTCTTCATTATTTTCCATTGCTTTTAATACCTCCTTTTCATTAGGATTATCTAGAAATTGTACCCATTGTGCTAACTTATCATTTGGCTCTTTTTCTAATATCCTTTTTACTTTTGGTATTTCTATTATATAAAGCTCTAACATATCTGTCAATACTATTTCTTTACCTGTTGTCACTTCTTTTATCTTCCATTTGGTACTTATACGTTCTATTTCTTTTGTTTTTTCAAAGTTATAATCTAATATTATTATTCCTATTACTTTATTTAGTTTTCCATAATCATCGCCTTTTACTAATTGACCTGAATATATTCTACTCCAATAAAACAAAAATCTTTCTGCAGTATCTTTATTATCTGCTAGTTGAATTTCTATATCACATATTGTTCCATTATCTAATGTTGCTTTTAAATCTAGTATTCCTAGCTTTTCTTCTGGATATTTTCCTATTATGTACCTGTCATTATCTAATTCTATATCTTCTATTTTTTCTTTTGTTATTGATGTTATTAATGCTTTTGTTATTCTTTCATTACCTTTTCTAAATATTGAATGAAATACTACATCTATCTTTGGTTTTAATAATTCTTCTTTATGTTCCATATTTTCTATTCCTTTCAGTTTTTTAGTTTTCTATTAGTACATTAAATTAGGCTCGTTTAATAAAACAAAATTATTTTAACAATTTTGCAATTTATACTATTTACTTTTTACTTACTACATTTTACTGCTTTCTTATATTTCCTTTTGGATTTGTTTTAGAATTAATATTATTCGAATAATTTGATTTAACTTTTTAGAAATTAATACAAGCACAAAATGTGCTAAATAGATTGTTCTATTTATATCATATTTTGTGCTTGTTGTAAACATAATATTGTAAATTTATTTTTAGAAAATATCGACATTTTCTGATAAAATTATTGACAAAATATCATAATTTGATTTAATATATAAGAGTAAAGTTTAGGAGGAAAATTATGGATTTAAATAGATGTAAAAGATGTGGCGCTTTCTTTACTTCAAATGACTGCGTTTGCCCTAATTGTAAAACAAAAGATATAAGTGATTTAGCTAAACTAGAAACATTTTTACAAGAAAATGATTTGCCTTCTTCAATTGATACTTTAGCAAGCAACACTGGTATTTCTTCAAAAAATTTAAATCGCTTTATTAGTGAAAATGATTTTTCAGCATATGGTGTAAATTTTGATATTTTGAAAAATGGAAATACCAATTTATAATATTAACTTTGATATAAAATTAAAACCCTAATTTTATATATAAAAAGAACAACCTATATTTTTATAAGTTGTTCTTTCTTTTTTATATTCTAAGAAAGTTATCATATTTTATTCAATTATAAAATCTTTTCAAATTATTTTAAATTATTCCTAAAATCATTTTTTCTTTTTCTACTTTTTTATCTGTTATTGTAATAGCTTGATTTATCATCTCTTTAGCTTCTTCTATTTTTTCTTTGCTATTTGAATATAATATCGCTACTATATCTTCTTTTTTAGTATAATCTCCTACTTTCTTATTTACTATTATACCTGCTGAAATATCTATTTTATCTTCTTTTTTTATTCTTCCTGCTCCTAAATTACATGCAATCTTTCCTATTTTTTCTGCATCTATCTTACTTATATAACCTTCTTCAAAAGCTATGTTTGCTTGATATCTTGCTTTTTCAAACTTTTCTGTATTTTCACAATAAGATATATCTCCACCTTGTCTATGTATTAATTCAACAAATTTCTTATACGCCTTTCCAGAATTAATGCAATTTTCTATTTTTATTTTATTTTCTTCTATATTTTCACCTTTTCCTGCAAGTTTAAGTATGTAGCTTCCTAATTCTAGTACTACCTCTTTAACATCTTCTGGCATATTCCCTTTTAACGAATTTATTGTTTCTATCATTTCTAAACTATTTCCCACAGCATTTCCTAAAGGTTCATTCATATTGGTAATTATACATATAGTTTCTTTTCCTGCAAGTTCTCCTATTTGTTTCATAACTTTTGAAAGTTTTACAGCTTCTTCTTTATTTTTCATAAATGCTCCACTTCCACATGTTACATCTAAAACTACTTTATTTGCCCCAGCTGCTATTTTCTTACTCATTATACTAGATGCTATAAGTGGAATACTATCTGTACAAGAAATTGTATCTCTTAATGCATATAGCTTTTTATCTGCTGGCGCTAAATTTGCAGTTTGTGTTATTAAGCTTATTCCTATTTCTTTAACATTATTTCTAAATTCTTCTTCACTTATATTTGTTCTATAACCTGGTATAGATTCTAACTTGTCTGCTGTTCCCCCTGTAAAACCTAATCCTCTACCAGACATTTTCGCAACAACTACTCCTAAAGCTGCCATTATAGGCATTAAAATTAATGTTATTTTGTCTCCAACTCCACCTGTTGAGTGTTTATCTATAACTATTCCTAATTCAGATAAATCTAGTACATCTCCTGAATTTGCCATTGCTATTGTAAGATAAGTCGTTTCCTCTTTTGTCATTCCATTTAAATATATTGCCATTACTAATGCTGCTGCTTGATAGTCTGCAATATTTCCATTAGTATAATTTTTTATAAAATATTCTATCTCTTCTTTTGATAACTCTTTTTGGTCTCTTTTCTTTGAAATAATATCTAAAATATTCATAATTTTATCCTCTATTTTATATTTTTCGTAAAACTTCTTCTGTGTATTGGACATAGTCCATATTCTCTTATTGCTTGCATATGCATTGCTGTACCATAACCTTTGTGTTTTTCAAAACCATACATAGGATAAATTTCATCCCACTGACGCATTATTCTATCCCTTGTAACTTTTGCAATAATTGATGCCGCTGCTATTGAATAACATTTTGCATCTCCTTTTATTATTGGAGTATATGGTATTCCTAAAGTATCTATTTTATCTAAAGCATCTACTATAATTCTATCTGGTTTGACTTTCAACTCTTTTATTGCTGTTGTTAGCCCTTTTTTTGTAGCATTTAAAATATTTATTTCGTCTATTTCTTTTTGATCTATTATACCTACTCCCCACGCTATTGCTTCATTTGTTATTTGCTCATATAAAGCTTCTCTTTTCTTCTCTGAAACTTTTTTAGAGTCATTCACTCCCTCTATAAATGAATCTTTTGGCATAATTACAGCAGCTACTACAACAGGTCCTGCTAAAGGTCCACGACCTGCTTCATCTATTCCACAAATTGTCTGTACTCCTGTTTTATAAATTTCGTTTTCTATTTTTTTTAATTCAGTTAATCTTTGTTCTTCTTTTTCCTTCATTTAAATTTCCTCTGCTACTCTTTTATTATTTTTCCTAGTTATTTTTATTTAAATGCTATTTTATATTATTGATTTTTTCTATTCTTCACTTTCCTCAGTTGTCTCGTTTTCAGTTGTTGTTTCATTCGTTGTCTCATTTATGACTTCATTTTGATTTTCTTTTTTACTATTAGCTTCTTTTATTTCAGTTAATTTGTAATATGTTTTGTCTTCTATAGTAATTCCTTTTGCATAAATAATTTCATCTGTATTGTAATTTACTATATAAAAACCATCTCTTATTTTTACATCTGTTAATCCCATTTCATCTAAAGTCTGTTTGTCTATTATATAATATTTTGAAAAATCTTTTTCTTCTTTTGATATTACACTATCTTCTAATAGTTTTTTTATAGTCTCATCTTCTAAATTTTCTTCTATTTTTTTACCTTTTAAACCATCATCATTTCCTTTTACGATAGCTTCTTTTGATAATACTTTTGCTTTTCCTTGAATTAATAGCATATCTGTTTCGTACATTTTTAATACTTCATCTTCTAGTTTTATTTTTGAAAAAAATAATGCACATATAACAAGTCCAATAATTACTACAATAGCTAAAATCCAAGCAATATGTGACATTCCTTTTTGACTTTTCATTTTATTTCATTCCTTTCATAAAATACATTTTTTACTCAAATATATGTATCTCTTACACATTTATTATATATTGACAATCTAATAAAATCAATATAATATAACATTATTTTCACACGTTTTTCACAATTAAGTTGTATGCTATGTGTAAATTAGGAAAAAATAATTAAAAAGGAGTCTTTATTATGGAAAAAAATGATAATATTATTGAAGGTGAAAAAGTAGAAGAAAGTAAAACTGAATACAAACCTATAGGAACAATTTCAGTTAAAAAAGATAAGAATAATTCAAATTTTGGAAAGCAAGTGTTTGTTCCTTTCTTATCAGGCATCGTAGGAGCTGGTCTTGTAGTAGGAATTTGCTTTGGTATTCCTAGTATAAGAAACGACATTATAAAATCAGATAATAATTCTTCTAATGCAATTTCTACAAATACCTCTAATGGCACTATTTCTGCCATTTCATTAGAAAACTTTTCAGATACTGGTATAGGTGTTGCAAATAAGGTTCTACCATCTGTTGTTGGTATAAAGGTAGAATATTCTGTATCTTCTGTATTTTATAGAAATATGTCTAACACTGCTACTGCTGAGGGTTCAGGTGTTATTATTAGAGAAGATGGATATATTTTAACAAACAATCATATTGTAAACACAAGTTCTTCTTCTAATTTTTATGAAGTTGGAAAAGCAAATAAGGTAACTGTTTATTTATATAATGATGAAACAGCTTATGACGCTACAATTGTAGGCACAGATGAACAAACTGATTTAGCTGTTCTAAAAATAGACAAAACAGGTCTAACAGCTGCCACTCTTGGTGATTCAGATAATGTTAAAGTTGGTGAATTTGCTATGGCAATTGGTAATCCTTTAGGTATGCAAAGTAGCGTTTCTTCTGGAATAATTAGCGCTGTTAATAGAAAAGTTACATCAGACAATAAAACTTATACTTTAATTCAAACAGATGCTGCTATAAATTCAGGTAATAGTGGAGGAGCTTTAGTAAATAGTAATGGTGAAATTATTGGAATTAACACTTTAAAAATGTCTGGTTCGGGAATAGAAGGAATGGGATTTGCAATCCCTATTAATTCAACTAAAACTATATATGAACAACTTATTCAATATAGTAAAGTTAAAAGACCTTATATTGGTATATCTGGTAGAGATTTAGATGAAGAAACAGCAAAAGCAAACAATTTAGTAGTTGGTGTATATGTTATTTCTGTAGATGAATTTTCTAGTGCTGAAAAAGCCGGAATAAAAATTGGTGATGTTATAACAAAAATAGATGGAAAAGAAATTAAAACTATGGAAGAACTTAATGAAGTTAAAAATGCTCATTCTATAGGAGATGAAATCACCTTAACTATTAATCGTAACGGAAATGAAAAAGAATTTAAACTTACTCTTCAAGAACAATAATTAAAATTAAAAATAGAAATTCAATATTTTGAAATCAAAGATATTGAGTTTCTATTTTTTCTCCTATAAAATGATTGTTACAAATTCTAAGATATTTTTATAACAAAAGGCAAATTTGACCTAAAATTTCTAATAATTTTCACAAATATTTTCTATTTGTTCACAAAATGGTCAAATAACTTTAGTATATTATATTTGTAGTTAGTAAATAAATTTTACCCTTTTATTTACGAAACATCCCCTTTTATTTTCTTAAAAAAGCGAGCCTAAAATTTTTTATTAGATGCAAATCTAAGAAAATTTTAAGCTCGCAATATTTTTTATATTTTAACTTCTAAAAATTATTAAAATAAGTAAATTTTAAATTGCTGGTGCAGCAACCAATACTGCACGAAAGCCATAATGGAAATTGCTAGCCCCATCAACGCTAATGAACGCAAATGCACCCGCAGCAGAATTATCCCATAAACAGCCACCACGCTTGAATGCCGGACCAAAAAGTGCTGGGAAGCAAGATGCGTCCGAATTCCATGAACTTGTGCTCCAACCTGAATTTGATGTTCCTGCATTGGCACTCGTTGTTTCTCTTACTGCATCTCCATATATTTTTGTATTATTTTTAAAATTATTTTGGCTTGCTGTATCTATATTACTTGATTCTGGTGAGCTATATGGATATATTGTTACATGTTTCGTACTTGCTCCTGTATTTGCTGTTACAGTTTTCGTATTTTCATCTATTGTATAATTTACTTTTGTTTCATCTAATAATGATTTTCCATATTCTAACAAATATTCATGTCCATTAGATATAAAATCTGCGGTTCTTTCCCATACACAACCACTTATATCATATATTCCATATATTGTTCCTGTTGTAGATGCATTTTGCCCTGTTTTTTGGTTCCATACATATATTCCATTTGCATTTGCTGTATTTTCACTTACTCCATTTATTGCTTCTATTGTTGTTGTAATACTTCCTTCAGATGTTTCATTACTTGTACATCCTGTTATTCCATACACACTATCTACTCCGCTTTTTCCAGATGTTGATGTTCTTTTTCTGTTTCCACTTAATAGATTTGCATTATTTACTTTTATTTCTTCATCATTTTGTCCATATTGACTTTTACTTAAATATGCTACTGCTCCCCATTCACTATTTTTCATTAAATGGCTATTTGCTGTAT
>OIZO01001526.1_pt1 | contig 11596 bp, 9 predicted proteins | sample 1588551 | NCBI WGS metagenome assembly OIZO01 (sample SAMN03283271) | human gut metagenome | biome: human-associated habitat; material: feces | host: Homo sapiens | place: Peru | collected 2012 | reverse complement strand
GGAATGAGTCCGGTGCAATACCGAACTCATTTCGCAGAAGCTATTTAACCAGAATCGTCCAACATTTGGGGTGCATATCAAAGCCGCGGTTATCTCTTAACCAACACTTGGGGAGCCGACCTACTGGCAGCGCCCTTTGTATCTATAGTATACCCCTTATTTTTTCATTTGTCAACCGCGCCGCCTTTGGGCAGCGTGGTTTTATTTTGCCTGTTCCGCTTTCTTGCGGGACTGCTTGACCCGGTACATCATCTGATCGGCCTCTTCAATGGCCTCCTGGGGGGTGAGGTATTCGGGGTCGAAGATGGCGTAGCCCATGGAGAGCCTGGGCAGGACAGGCTCTTCCCGCCTTGCCTTTGCCATGGCGGCCACCAACTCGTCCCACAGGCTTTCCACAGACTGCATATGTTTCATCAAAATCACGCAGAACTCGTCGCCGCCGATGCGGAAGCAATGACCGCAGCGGGAATAGACCTCCCAGAGGGCTCTGCCCGTCAGCCGCAGGCACCGGTCCCCCATGGCGTGACCATAGGTATCGTTAATGCTCTTAAAGCAGTCCACATCAAAAAACAGGATGACGCAGGGCTCCCGCAGGTGGGCCAGGGTGTTTTCATAGCCCCGGCGGTTGATGAGCCCGGTGAGGCCGTCGGTCTGCTGGATCATGTCCACGGTGAACACATAGATCATAATGGCAGAGATAGCGGTGGTGACATAGTCCACCCGCAGGGTGCTGTCCACCATCTGCATGACCATACCCGAAAGCACGAATACCAGCACCGATACCAGAAAGCCCACGCCGCCGAACTGGTATTTGCGGCCGCTGCGCAGCACGGCAAACATGGCATAAAACAGCGCCGCCACATACACCACCATATAGATTTCGTACAGCGGCCCATGGGTATAGCTGCTCTCGGCGTCCACCTGAATGATGGCCCCGGAAAAGCTCAGCACCACCTGCAGCAATGTGTGCAGCAGCAGGATGACCATGGCCGCCTCCTTGTGGGGCGCGTCCAGGATCAGGGCCATAAAAATGCCGATGCAGGGTGCTGCGGAAAACTCAATGACCTTTACAGCCGTATGCCAGATCACCGTCCGCGGTCCTGTGTCGTCCAGCATCACGCCCAGCCACTCGCACAGTGCCGCCAGGGCGATAATGGAAAACTCAAAGCGGAAATATCGCTTTTCCGTCCCGGACAGCGTTCTGGAGCTGGACACGCACAGCAGCATGGAGGCCATGGATAAGACACACAGCACTGTAATGGCCGTGTAATACTTTATCAAACAAATCTCTCCTTTAAACGCTTTACGTACAGAGTATATCACATTTCGCTTTTTTCTTCAAGGAAAAACCGGGGCCGCCGCGTGTAAAACTTTCATAAATAGGGCTTGACTTTTCTGGGAAATATGCTATTATGGTCTCAGAACGATTCAACAATTACTTAATCGTTAAATTCAAATCAAGTAAGGAGCCCTCTCTATGAAAAAGACCTATAAGATCGATGTTGACTGCGCCAACTGCGCCAACAAGATGGAAGACGCCGCCAAGGCCACCGCCGGTGTAAAGAGCTGCACCGTCAATTTCATGGCTCTGAAGATGATCGTGGAATTCGAAGAAGGTGCCGACGTGAAGGCCACCATGCAGAATGTTCTGGCCAACTGTAAAAAAGTAGAGGACGACTGCGAGATTTTCCTGTGATGAAAGGAAATCGCATATGACAAAGAAGCAAAAAAGAGCGCTTTCTCAGATCCTGGCCTCTGCTGCGCTGCTGATTGTGATGCAGCTGCTGGGGGCTGCCGTTTTTGACCGGCTCTTCGGCGCTTTCGGGCGCTGGGTGCGGCTGGCCATTTATCTGGTGGACTACTGGATCATCGGCGGCGATATTCTGAAAAAGGCCTGGAAGGGCATTCGCAATAAGCAGATGTTTGATGAATGCCTGCTCATGGCCATTGCCACCATCGGCGCTCTGGTCCTGGCCATTTACGAAAACGGCGACTATATCGAGGCCATTGCCGTCATGCTCTTCTATCAGATCGGCGAGCTGTTCCAGAGCTACGCCGTGGGCAAGAGCCGCCGGAACATCAGCGAGCTCATGGACATCCGCCCGGACTATGCCAACGTGGAGCGGGAGGGCGCCCTGGAAAAGGCAGACCCGGATGAGGTGGAGATCGGCTCCATCATCGTGGTCCAGCCCGGCGAGAAGGTGCCCATCGACGGCATCGTCACCGAGGGCAGCTCCACCCTGAACACCGCCGCCCTGACCGGCGAAAGCGTGCCCAGGGATGTGACCGTGGGCCAGGAGGTCATCTCCGGCTGCATCAACCTGTCCGGCCTGCTGAAAATTCAAACCACCAAGGAATTCGGCGAATCCACCGTCTCGAAAATTCTGGACCTGGTGGAGAACGCCTCCTCCCGGAAGTCCAAATCCGAGGACTTCATTGCCAAGTTCGCCCGGGTGTATACCCCCGCCGTGGTCTACAGCGCCATTGCCCTGGCCCTGCTGCCCCCCGTCGTCTGTATGGTCATGGGTGCCGACACCAACTGGGGCCAGTGGGTCTACCGGGCACTGACCTTCCTGGTCACCTCCTGCCCCTGTGCCCTGGTGATCTCCATCCCCCTGAGCTTCTTCGCCGGGATCGGCGGGGCCAGCCGGGAGGGCGTGCTGGTCAAGGGCTCCAACTATCTGGAAACCCTGTCCAATGTGACCACCGTCGTCTTCGACAAAACCGGCACCCTGACCCGGGGCGTTTTCGAGGTCACGGGCATTCACCACAGCCCCTATGAGGAAGAGAAGCTGCTGGAATACACCGCTCTGGCGGAAAGCGCCTCCTCTCACCCCATCTCCAAGAGCCTGCAATCTGCCTACGGCAAGCCCCTGGACCGGGATCGGGTAACGGATATTCAGGAGATCAGCGGCGAGGGCATCACCGCCCAGGTGGACGGCCACAGCGTGGCCGCCGGCAACCGGAAGCTCATGAAGCGCCTGGGCATTGCCTATCAGGACTGCCACAGCACGGGCACCATCGTCCATGTGGCCATTGACGGCAGCTATGCCGGCCACATCGTCATCTCCGATCTGCTGAAGCCCACCGCCAAGCCCGCCATGGAGGCCCTGCGCGCCGCCGGGATCACCAAAACCGTCATGCTCACCGGCGACATCGACGCCGTAGCTCAGGCCACCGCCAGGGAGCTGGGCATCGACACCGTCTACAGTGAGCTGCTCCCCGGAGACAAGGTCTCCAAGGTAGAGGAGCTCCTGGCCGGACAGCACAAGGGCAAGCTGGCCTTCGTAGGCGACGGCATTAACGATGCCCCTGTGCTCTCCCGGGCGGACATCGGCATTGCCATGGGTGCCATGGGCTCCGACGCCGCCATTGAGGCCGCCGATGTGGTGCTCATGGACGACGACCCCATGAAGATTTCCAAGGCCGTGAAGATCTCCCGGAAGTGCCTGCGGATCGTCCACGAGAACATCGTCTTCGCCATTGGCATCAAGCTGGCCTGCCTGCTGCTGGTTGCCATCGGCAAGGCCAACATGTGGGCCGCCATCTTCGCCGACGTGGGCGTCATGGTTCTGGCCGTCCTCAACGCCATCCGGGCGCTGATGGTTAAGAAGCTGTAAGCGCGTATAAGCGCATAAAGGAAGGCCGCTGCGGTTCGTTCATTGCCGCAGCGGCCTGATTGTTTACTCCCGATCGTATCGCTTGTAGATGTACACCGCGCCGCCGATGGCGCAGCCTGCCAGGACAACCAGCAGAATGGGCACAATGATGGGGATGCCGTGCTTCTTCGCAGGCTGTGCTTCCGGCTGGGTGGTCTCCGGGACGGTTGCCTCCGTGGTGGGAGCCGTGGTCTCCGTGGGGGCCGTGGTGGGCTCGGTGGTGGGGGCGGTGGTCTCCGCCACGGTGCGGCGGAAGGTGGCCTCAATGGTGTGGTTGGCCTTCACATTCGTAAAGGTATACACGCCCACGGAGCCGATGCTCTTGCCGTCCACCTTTACGTCCTCCACCTCGTAATCCTTATTGGCCACAACGGTGAAGCTGGCGCTCTTGCCGGACTGGACGCTGACCTTGCCGGACTGGGTGATGCTGCCGCCTGCCCCGGCGGAGGCCGTAATGGTGTAGCCGGTGGCAGAGGTGCCGGTATTGTTCCCGGCAGGCTTGGTGGTTCCTGTGGAAGCGCTCTTTTCAATGGTCAGCTTGGCCGTATTGCTGACGGCGGCGGTGTAGTTCCCGCCGGCGGCGATGGAGGCCCGGACATAGTAGGTGCCCACGGCAGAGGGGGGCGTCTTGGTCTCCCCCTGGGTGCACTGGCCGTCGGTATAATAGGTATAGGTCACGCTGCCCTTGAAGCTCTCGCCGTTGACCCCCGTCACCTTGGCTCCGCTCATGGGATGAGTGTTGCCGTCATGCTTGACGCTCTGGTCCGCCAGGGTGATGGTAGGCGCGGCGGGATTGATCTTGATGGTGGCCGTGCCGGTTACCGTGTCGTAGCCCTCCTGGGTCACCTGATAGCCCACGGTGTAAGTACCGGCATTGGTATAGTTTGGCAGGGAAATCTGGGTGTACTCCCCGGAAGTGCCCTCCCGGTAGCGAATAGTGGCCCCGGTGGGGACGGTCACGGACAGGCTCAGGGCCTTGCCGTCATAGGTCTTCTCCCCGCCCTGGACCTGGATCGCGCCGGTGGGGAAGCCCCCTTGCAGGGAGACCGTCAGGGCCTCGCTGACGGGAGAGGGCTCCGTCTTGTCATCCCCCGTAAAGTAGGCGTAGAAATAATAGGTCTTCCCCGGCTGCAGGTTCAGGAAGATCCGGCTCTCCACCCAGTCGCTTTCCGGCTTCCGATCCGTGAAGCCGTAGGCATACTTCACCGTGCCCACGCCGCCGGTGGGCACCTTCAGGATCACGGAGTCCCCGGTCTTGTACTCCTGCTCCAGCTTGGGGGCCGCCTGAGTCGCCTTGGGGGCCTGCGTCGGTGCGGTCGTTTCCGTGGTGGGCGCCGTGGTCTGCGTAGTGGGCGGGGCCGTTGTGGTGGTTGTGGGGGCTGTGGTTTCCGTGGTGGGGGCCGCAGTCGTTGTGGTTTCAGGCTCAGAGGGCTTGTTGTCGCCGCCGTTCTGGGCCAGGGTCAGGATGCCGCTTTCGCCGGAGGCGATGGGCGCTCCCGTGTAGGTCTCGGTGCCGTCGGAGACGGCGTTGGTCTTCGTCTCCTGGGGCAGGTACAGATAGATGCTGCCCGTTTCATCCGTCACAACGCCCTGCAGGCCGTAGCTCTGGTCCGGGGACAGGGCCAGGGCTGCGACGGCGGTGTCTGCCACCGGCTTGTTATCCTTATCCGTCAGCTGGATGACTGTCTGGTACAGGGGCTTCTCTCCGTCGGTGATGGCGGTGCCAATGGTGGCTGCTCCGTCCGCTCCGGTGCCGCCGCCATCGTCCGTTCCTGCCTTGCCGCCGGTGAGCTTCAGGCTGCCGCCGGTGACCGTAATTACATTGGCTCCCACGGCATCGCTGCCGCTGCCGCCTGCCGTCTCTTTTGTACCGGGGGCACCGTCGCCGCCGATGACGGTTACCGTGCCGCCGGTAACCGTCAGTCTGTTTGTCCCAATGCCGTTGGACTCGGTGCCGCCTTGAAGCGTCAGGCTGCCGGTACCGGACAGAATGACACCCTCATGACCGTAGATGGCCGCCTGGTCCACTGCTGTCAGGGCATTGCTGCCCACCAGGGTCAGTTTCAGGCCGCCGTCCGCCTCCAGGGCATTCTTGCCCTCCGGGGCCGCAATGGTCACGTCCACCAGCGTCACCTGGGCCTCGCCCTTGGTGCGCAGGGTATCGGTAGACGTCTCCACGTCCTTCGCCATGGCAACGGTGACAGGCTTGGTTCCGGTGATAACCAGTTCCCTGGCGTCCACATCATAATAGTAGTCCTCGCCGTCCTTCAGGTCTTCACCGCTGATGCACAGCGCTCCGCTGTCCAGCCAGACGGGCTGGCTGATCTGGGCATTGTTCAGATATTCGGTGATCGCCCCCAGGGCGGTGTACTGGGGCGTTGCCTCCAGCTCCTTTTGGTCCGCCTCGGGCAGGGCATAAAAGCCCTCCTCCCACAGCCCACCGATGTGGGCATAGAGCGCCTGCTGCTCCGCAGCAGACAGGGTCTTGACGGTCTCCAGCGTGGGAAGCCCGTTGACCTTCTTTACAAAATCCGTATTCGTACCTGCCTCGGCAGCCGCCGGAAGCACCAGGCTCAGCGCCAGCGCCGCCCCAAGCAGCACGCGGAATCCTCTCAGACATTTCATAGAAGTTCCCTCCTTCTGGGTAATTTTCCGTCTACAGTATACCATATTCCCGGAAAAGCAACAATAGACAAACTGTGAACAAGACTTTCTTTTTCGGGAAAGGGGAAAATCTTATGGTTTTCTTAATGATTTCGTCTCCCCACTCGCCTCCACGCCCTATTGACTTCATTGCAGTTTATGGGTATAATACAGTCAGAATAATACTATCTTATTTCATGCAAGGAGGCGTAAAAATGAATATCCGTCCGTCAGCAGCGATCCGCCAGAACTACAATGAAATTGCCGATATGTGTCGAAAAACAGCAGAGCCCGTCTTTCTCACCAAAAACGGCGAGGGGGATTTGGTCGTTATGGACATAGAAACCTTCAACCGGCGGGAGAAAATGCTGAAGCTGAGAGAAGAACTGTTGACCGTCGAGGAAGACCGGCTGGCAGGCAGGTCCGGCTGCACTCTGGATGCGCTGGACGCCTACCTGGACGATGTGATCGCGCAGGTATAAGCCCATGTCAAGCAATCAAAAATATGAAGTTATTGTCTCCGACAGAGCCAAGAGAATGCTTGCATCGCACCTGCGTTTTCTGGCCCAGGTAAATCGGGATGCAGCCGCAGCAAAGAAGGCAGAGCTCATGGAGGCCATGCGCTCCCTGGAACACATGCCCCAACGTTTTCCCTTCTTTCAGGAGGCATATATCCCGACGAATCGATACCACAAGATGTTCGTGGCAAAATGGTATCTTATCCTTTATCAGATTCAGGATGATACGGTTTTCATCGACTATATTCTCGATTGCCGGCAGGATTACAGCTGGCTTATCCCTTGAACCGCCGCCGACGCGATCGCGCGCCATTCCGGCCAAAGCAGGAAATCCTTTTTGTATTTTTCTTTTTCAAAATCGCCGCCGTCTTTTTGGGGCGGCGATTGCTTTTTTCGCATACAGTCCCTATTTCCCGGAAAATAATCGGTTATTTTCGCTGTTTTTCGCATTTGCAGTTTTCGTTTTGTCAAGTAAAATTTTTCCGCTTTATCTTTTTGCATAATTTTAGACCCGTTTTCTTAAACTTTTCCTCTTGCAAAGCCTGCGATTTCTTACAAATTTTTAAGATTTGTGGACAAATTGTGTCCGTATTGTGAACTCTGCAAAATTTTGCAGAGCTTTTTTGTGGAGTTTGTCCATTGATTTTGCGGCAGAAGTCGGCGATAATGTCGCCGTAGAAGTGGGGCATTATGCTCCTATTCGAAAAATTTTATATGTTTCAAGGAGGAGTCCAAATGATTAGCTTTTTGCTCTGCCTGGCAATCCTGATCGCGGGTTACTTCTTCTACGGCAAAGTCGTAGAAAACACCTTCGGCCCGGACGACCGTGAAACCCCCGCCGTGCGCATCAACGACGGCGTGGACTACGTGGTCCTGCCCCAGTGGAAGCTGTTCATGATCCAGCTGCTTAACATCGCGGGCCTCGGCCCCATCTTCGGCGCCCTGAGCGGTGCCCTGTGGGGGCCCATCGTATTCCTGTGGATCACCTTCGGCACCATCTTTGCCGGCGGCGTCCACGATTATTTCTCCGGTATGCTGTCCGAGCGGAATGACGGCGTCTCCATCTCCGAGATCTCCGGCATCTACCTGGGCAAGACCATGAAGAACGTAATGCGTGTGTTCTCCGTGGTGCTGCTGGTTATGGTCGGTACCGTCTTCGCAGTCGGCCCCGCCGGTCTGCTGCAGTTGCTGTGCTCCAATGCCCCCAGCATTCTGAGCAGCAAGATGTTCTGGCTGATCCTGATCCTGGTCTACTACTTCATCGCCACCTTCCTGTCCATCGACAAGCTGATCGGCAAGATCTACCCCATCTTCGGCATCTGCCTGATTGTCATGGCCGTTGGCGTGGGCCTGGGTATCTTCACCAAGGGCTACGAGATCCCCGAGATCTGGAGCCACTTCTATAACATGCACCCCAAGGCTACCCCCATCTGGAGCTTCATGTTCATCACCGTGGCCTGCGGCGCCATCTCCGGCTTCCATGCCACCCAGAGCCCCCTGATGGCTCGCTGCCTGAAGAGTGAGAAGCAGGGCCACTTCGTGTTCTACGGCGCCATGGTTTCCGAGGGCATCATTGCCCTGATCTGGGCTGCTGCCGGCTGCGCCCTGTACACCGGCGAAGAGCTGCTGGCCCTGGGCGGCGGCGGTTCCACCGCTGTTTACGACGTCTGCAAGAAGACCATGGGCGGCGTTGGCATTGCTCTGGCTATGCTGGGCGTTATCGCCTGCCCCATCACCTCCGGCGACACCGCTTTCCGGTCCGCCCGTCTGGTGCTGGCTGACTGGTTCCATCTGGACCAGAAGAAGTGGAAGAATCGTCTGATTCTCTGCATCCCCGTTCTGGGCATCGGTGCCTTCCTGGGCATCGGCAACGCCCTGGGCAAGATCGACTACACCATCATCTGGCGTTACTTCAGCTGGACCAACCAGACCCTCGCCATGATCGTTCTGTGGGCCGCTTCCATGTACCTCTTCTATGATAAGAAGAACTACTGGATCACCGCCGTTCCCGCAACCTTCATGAGCGCCGTGTCCGTGACCTACTTCCTGCTGGGCAATGAGTGCCTCGGCCAGTTCCTCAACAGCAAGACCGCTGATGGCGCGACCGTGTACAACACCGCTGTCGCTTACCCTGTCGGCATCATCGCTGCGGCTCTGTTCCTTGGTATCTTCCTGTACACCATCAAGAAGCGCCACACCCAGCCTCACTACGAGACGCTGCACAAGTAAACCAATCGTAGAGCGGTGGGAGAATGTACTCCCACCGCTTTTTTCAGATTTCAGGAGGTATCTTATGATCTTTGCACCCGTGCGCCTTGGCGAGACGAGCATTGAAGCAAGCGAGCTCGCTGCGGACAAAAAGTCCTGCAAACGCTTCGGCCCCTGCGGCGTGGGGGAAAAGGCGCTGTATCTCAATAGCTTCCTGTTCGACCGGCGCTGCTATGTCGCGCTTTCCTCGGTGCAGCGCGTCTTCAAGCGCGTGGCGCTGAGCAAAGGCGGATTTTCCGGGCAGGGCGTGTTCGGCTCGATCCCCTATCTCGTTGTGCAGTATGACAACGGCAAGGAGAAGCAGTGCACCTTCAAGCGCGAGGAGGACGTGGACGAGATGCTCGCCTGTATCGGCGCTGCGCATCCCGAGATCCCGACGCTCAGCGCAGGCGGCGAGCAGCGCTTGCAGGCCAAGGCGGAGCAGGAGGCCAAGCGCTACTGCAAGGAGCTTTCGCCGCAGGCGCTCTCCGCCCGCGAAACGCTCGAGCAGGCGGAGACCTTCCTCTCCGGCTACCCTGAAATGACCAAGACGCTTGCGCTCGCGGCCAAGGCCAAGCGCGTCAACGAGCATACGAATCCCGCCTACCGCTGGGTGGCGCTGGCCATCGTGCTGGCGGGCGCGGCGTCGCTCATCTACGGCATTATTTCCTGGCGCAGCGGCGGAGACTTCGGTGTGTACTTTGCGCTCTTCGGTTTTGCGGCGGTGTTCTTCTTCTCCGGCGCGCACGTGCTGCCCACGGCGAAAAACAACCGCAGCGCGGTCGAGCGCGCGTGGACGCAGGCGGTCGATGCGATGGAAAACATCCTGCCCGAGGATTTCCCGCTGCCCGCGCGTTACGCTCACCCCATCGTGGCAAGACGCATGGTCCGCATCCTGCGCGAGGGCCGCGCTCAGAGCGTTGCGGAGGCGATGGAGGTACTCAAGGCCGACCTCAAGGCCCTCAATGCCGATGTGCAGGTCGAGCAGGAGGAGTACGACGAGGTCGTGGTCATCAAGCCGTTGTTCCTCGTGAGCAACTATCAGTAAATAAGAAAAGCGAATGTCCGGCGCGTGCCGGACATTCGCTTTTTTCTGCGGGGACTTATCGTTCGTTTTCGTAATTCTCGATGGCCTGCAAAAAGGCCCTGCCATAGCGCGCGGCCTTCTTTGCGCCCACGCCCGATACCTCGAGCAGCTCTTCCATCGAGCGCGGGGCCTTTTCCGCCATGTCGGCGAGCGTCGCATTGGAAAAAATGACGTAGGCGGGAACGCTCTCGTGCCGGGCAAGCTCCGCGCGCAGGGCGCGCAGCACCGGGAAGAGCCCGTTTTCCTCGAAATCGTCGGAATACGCGCCGCGCGGGCGCTTTTTCTGTGCGCCCGGCGCTTCAAGGCGCTTCTGCATCAGCACGCATTCCCCGTCAAAGAGCACGGCGGAAGTTTTTTTCGTGGGGCGGAGCGTCGAATAGCGCGCTTCGAGCATAAGGTAGCCCGCTGACTCGAGGTAGTCGATATAGCGCTCGATGATACTCGGCGAGGTCTTATCCATGAGGCCGTAGGTCGAGAGGCTCGCAAGGCCGAGCGACAAAAGCCGCTGCTCGCGGCTTCCGCGCAGGACCTGGATGACAAGCGTTTTGCCGACGTAGTAGCCGAGCCGCTCGTGGATGCGCAGCACGCACGAGAGGATCATCTGGGCGGGGAGTGTGATGTCCTCGGTCGCGTAAGCGGCGTTGCAGTTCGAGCAGTTGCCGCAGCTTGCGGGGTGCGTCTGCCCAAAGTAGTCAAGGAGCTGCCCGCGCAGACAGTCGACACTCTTGCAGTAGCCGGTCATCGCCTGCAAGCGCTCGTAATCGCGCCGTTTTACGCGCGCGGCGTCCTCCTCCGAAAGCTGCTCCGCGCCGCCGTTTTCGATGAGAAAGCGCGCGGTCTCCACGTCATTCTGGGCAAAGAGCAGGATGCAGTCTGCGTTCGCGCCGTCGCGTCCGGCGCGCCCTGCCTCCTGATAGTACGCCTCCATCGAGCGCGGCATTTGGTAGTGGATGACAAACCGCACGTTGGATTTGTCGATGCCCATGCCGAACGCGTTCGTCGCGACCATCACCGGGCAGGTGTCGTACTGAAATTTCTCCTGATTTTCCTTGCGCTCCTCGTCGCTTAGTCCCGCGTGATAGCGCGTCGCGTCGATGCCCGCGCGAATCAGCTTGTCGCAGACCTGCTCGACCGCTTTGCGTGTCGCACAGTAGACGATGCCGCTTTCGCCGCGTTTCCGGCGGAGAATATCCATGAGGGCAGCGTCGCGGTTCTTGGGGCGGATGACCTCGAAGTAGAGGTTCGGGCGGTCAAAGCCGGTCGTGACCGTTTCCGGGTTTTGCAGGCGCAATAGGCGGATGATATCTTGCCGGACGCGCTCGGTTGCGGTCGCGGTGAATGCGCCCATGACCGGGCGGGTGGGCAGCGAATCGACGAAATCCGCGATACGCAGATACACCGGGCGGAAATCCTGCCCCCACTGGGAGACGCAGTGCGCCTCG
>OIZO01001523.1_pt1 | contig 11630 bp, 11 predicted proteins | sample 1588551 | NCBI WGS metagenome assembly OIZO01 (sample SAMN03283271) | human gut metagenome | biome: human-associated habitat; material: feces | host: Homo sapiens | place: Peru | collected 2012 | reverse complement strand
TCCGGGACGGCAAGAACAAGACCCGCCCGGCATTGCATATTGAAGAAATCTACGAATATGATTTGGATTCCACACCGGAAGAGCTGGACGAGTACTGCCAGAAGGCGGACTTTGTGTTCAATCTGGCAGGCGTGAATCGTCCGGAGAACCCGGAAGATTTCATGAAGGGCAACTTCGGTTTTGCTTCTGATCTGCTGAACTGCCTGAAAAAGCACAACAATAAGGCAACCATCATGCTGTCCTCTTCCATTCAGGCCACGCTGGCAGGTCGGTTTGGCAACAGCGAGTACGGACGCAGCAAAAAGGCTGGCGAGGAACTGTTCTTCCAGTATGCTCAGGAGACTGGGGCTAAGGTTGCCGTCTACCGTTTTGTAAACCTGATGGGACGCAGCCGCCCCAAGTACAACAGCGCTGTCAGCACCTTCTGCTGGGCAGTTGCCAATGATGAGCCCTTCACTGTCAACGACCGCAGTACTGAGTTGGAACTGCTGTATATCGACGATTTGGTAGAGGGAATGTTTGACCTGCTGGAGGGCAAGGAGCAGCACTGTGAGTTTGACGGCGTGGAGACTGTCATGAAAGCAGATGGTCGTTACTGCTGCGTTCCCGTGACCCACAAGGTCACGCTGGGGGAGATTGTGGATCTGCTGCAAGAGTTCAAGGCACAGCCGACTACGCTCATGATGCCGAAAATGCCGGATGGCTCCTTTGCAAAGAAGCTGTACTCCCTGTACCTGACCTATCTGCCTACGGACAAGTTTAAGTATGCCCTGAAGATGAACGTGGACAACCGTGGCTCTTTCACCGAGTTGGTGCACACCGCCGACTGCGGACAGGTGAGCATCAATATCAGTAGGCCCGGCATCACCAAGGGGCAGCACTGGCACAACTCCAAGTGGGAGCTGTTCATTGTGGTCGCTGGTCACGGCCTGATCCAAGAGCGGAACATCAACACCGGGGAAACGGTGGAGTTCGAAGTTTCCGGGGACAAGATCGAGGCTGTTCACATGATCCCCGGCTGGACCCACAACATCATCAACCTGTCCGAAACGGAAAATCTGGTGACGGTGATGACCTGCAACGAGATCTTCAACCCGAACCACCCGGACACCTTCTTCGAGCCGGTGTAAGAGAAGCTACTGGTTGACGTTAGGAGAATTTTATGGAACACAATTTTACATGGAAAAATGATGGGCGCACCAAGGTCATGATTGGCTGCGGCACTCGCCCGGAGATTATTCGTCTGGCTGCTGTCATCAAGCGCTGCCGGGAATATTTTGACTGCTGCGTGGTCTATTACAATCAGAACTGGGACAGAAATCTTTCCACCGTTTTCTGGGAGGATTTCGAACTGAAAAATACCTTCGGGGAGTATGGTCCGGACATTCTGGTGCCCGTGGTTGGCGAGAATCTGGGCGTGACCTGCGGTAACATTCTGGGCCGTAGCTATGAGCTTCTGTCCGAGTTGCAGCCGGAGGGCTATCTGGTGCTGGGCGATACCAACTCCTGCCTTTCTGCCATCAGTGCAAAACGTCTGCACATCCCGCTGTTTCACATGGAGGCAGGAAACCGCTGCAAGGATGAGTGCCTGCCTGAGGAGACTAATCGCCGCATCGTGGATGTGATTTCTGACGTGAATATGTGCTATTCCGAGTTTGCCCGGAAGTATCTGGCGGACACCGGACTGCCCAAGGAACGCACCTACCAGACCGGCTCTCCCATGGCGGAAGTCCTGCACATGAATCTGGAGAAGATCCAGAAAAGCGACGTGCTGGAGCGTCTGGGACTGGAGAAGGACAAGTACATTCTGCTGTCTGCCCACCGTGAGGAGAACATCGACTCTGAAAAGAACTTTCTGAGCCTGTTCACCGCCATCAATGCGCTGGCAGAAAAGTACGATATGCCCATTCTCTACTCCTGCCATCCTCGCAGCAAGCACCGTCTGGAAAAGAGCGGCTTCCAGCTGGACCCTCGTGTCCGGGTCAATGAACCGTTGGGCTTCAACGACTACAACAAGCTGCAAATGAACGCTCTGGCGATCGTCTCCGACTCCGGCACTCTGCCAGAGGAGAGCAGCTTCTATCTGTCCATCGGGCATCCCATTGCAGCCATGTGCATCCGCACCAGTACGGAACGCCCTGAGGCGCTGGAAGCCGGTGACTTCATTTTGGCTGGTATTACCACTCGGGAACTTCTCAACGCCACCGATATGGCCATTAAGATGAAGCAGAAGGGCGTTCTGGGTAAGCCCTGCCCCGACTATGTGGATGAGACCGTGTCCATGAAGGTGGTTCGCATCATTCAGGGCTATGTGAATGTGGTCAATAAGATGGTGTGGAGGAAGTACTGATTACTAGGTTTCACGGAGAAGAAATTTGTGCTTCTGATAGTCGTCTGTTTTAGATTGAAATTAAAAGGGAGAGAAGGAAATCATAATGCAGGCACTCATTTTAGCGGATCGAGAGATAATAGGACTGACTGGATTGGGAAATAGCAATGAACCATGGATGGTTGAGATCGATGGAGTTCCAATAATAGAAAGAATGTTGACTCAGCTAGATAATAGTATTGTTTCAAGAATAATTCTCATTACTAGGGATAATAAAGAAAGTCTAATTGAATTCAGCAAGAGATTAAACTTAAAGACTGAACTTGTGTTTTTAGAAAATAAGTTTTACAAAGAGTCAAAGAGTATTTACTCGATATTCTTGGGAAGAGAATATTTGTCAATGGACGATACGGTTATTCTAAATTCTCAGCTTGTGCTGGAAGATAATCTTCTCGAATCTATACTTGAAACGGATGGTGAATGTGTTGTATCAGTAGATATTTATAAAAATTGGATGACAGGAAAACCAGTATTTGTTGACGGAAATGATCGCGTTTTGTCAGTTGGACAAGAACCTCAAATGGCTTCGACTCTTCAGTTAAATTCGTATCGGATGGTTGGGATTTGCAAATTTGATATGAATTTTACAAAAAAATATTTTGTTCCGGTATTGGAAACCATAATTGATGTGCAAGGAGATAGTCTAGAATATTCTGAACCGTTGAATGTAATTGCAATGTCAAATGACACGAGGATTAAGGCCTTGCGTGTGAGCAATGCTGTATGGCGTGAAATCAATAATACGGAGGACATAAATCAGGCTACAATCCTTTTTTCAAAAGATAAAAAAAGTGTTGCTGATAAAATGCTGGGAAGTTGGGGCGGATATTGGAGATATCCTGATTATCTGGATTATTTTTATCTTGTGACACCATATTATCCGCCACGTGAACTAGTTGAGGAGCTGCAGAATAATTTTAAAGTTTTGCTTGAACAATATCCGTCAGGAATGAGAGTGAATGCGGAACTGGCGGCGAGCGCATTTGGGGTTTCTCCAGAAAGTATTATTGTGGGAAACGGTGCTGCAGAGTTAATTAAGTCAATGATGGGATTTATAAAAGGGAAAACTGGATTCGTTCGACCTACATTTGATGAATATCCCAACAGATATACTGAGATTGAAACGGTTAATTATCTGGTAGAATCAGAAGATTTTTCCTATAGTGCGAGTGATCTTATAGAATACTTTGATAAAACTACTATTTCTAATCTTGTATTGGTTAATCCGGATAATCCATCAGGTAACTATATTCCTAAGAACGATATGCTGAGGATGATATCGTGGGCAAGAGATAAGGGTATTAAGATAATTATTGATGAATCATTTGTTGATTTTTCTGATGAGATAAACGCATCTTTGATTGATCAAGAAATTTTAAATCAATATCCAAATCTATACGTGATTAAGAGTATTTCTAAATCGTACGGTGTGCCGGGACTGAGACTTGGTGTCTTGGCAAGCGGAGATAAAAGATTGATTTCAAAAATGAAAGTGGATGTATCAATCTGGAATATAAATTCGTTTGCTGAATTCTATATGCAGATTTGCGGTAAGTATCGTGATTCATATATAAAGTCGCTAGATAAATTCAGAAAAGAAAGGACTAGATTTATATCAAAACTTCAAAACCTAAGATATATACGTGTGATACCATCTCAAGCAAACTATCTTATGGTAGAATTGCTTGACGGTTTGGATGCAGAAGAATTAAAACAGAGAATGCTACTTGAAAAGAAAGTCTTTATTAAGACTCTAAGTAAGAAAATCAAAGGGAAAAAACAATATTTAAGAATTGCCATCAGAAATGAAGCGGATAATGATATGTTTATCCAAAAATTGGCAGAGACATTGAATGCAATGCTGAGTTCTGAGAATAGGATTGAAAAAGATGTCTGAGTATATATTTTTATTTGATTTGGATTCGACAATTACATGCAAAGAAATTTTACCTACTATTGCAGAAAAGGTGAATAGACAAAAAGAAATGCGAGAACTTACGGAAGCGACCATGAATGGAGAGATTCCATTTAAGAGTAGTTTCCTAAAAAGGGTGGAAATATTAAGCGTTATGAATGTATCAGAAACGCGAGCGATGGTAGCTGAGATACCCTTAAATGAGAATATCGCACAGTTTATAAGGGAAAATCGTGATAGGTGCTACGTTGTAACTGGAAATCTAGATATTTGGATCAATGATTTGATGCGCAAACTCGGCCTCAATGATCATGTGTATTGCTCTAGAGCAAACTATAAAAACGATAAAATTACGCAAGTAGTCAGTGTTATTGATAAGGAATTGACCGCAAAACAGTTTGTTCAGCCGCTTGTTGTTATTGGTGATGGAGATAATGATTCTGGTATGGCACAAGTTGCTAATATTTCAGTTGGTTTTGGTGGTATTAGGGATATTGCGCCATCGCTGATTCAAAATATTGATTATGCATTTTACGATGATAATAGATGCGCGGATTTTCTCAGGACGCTTCTATAAAAAGATTAGAAGGAAACATGATTATGAGACACGATGATATTAGCGTTGTAATCTGTTGTGCAGGAATGGGCACTAGACTTGGTATTGGGACAACAAAGGCACTGGTGAAAATAGCTGGTAAGTCTATTATACAGCGTCAGCTGGAAATGCTCGATGAGTATGATGATATTCGCGTTGCCGTTGGTTATCAAGCAGAAAAGGTTATCAAGGAGGTAAAGCATATCCGTAAGGATGTAATGTTTGCTTTTAATAATGATTATCGTAAGACAGGCTCAGGGGTGAGCTTATCTAAGACATTGATTGGAGCGCGAAAATACGTCGTAATTATGGATGGCGATTTACTTATTAATAGGGACGATTTCAATCGATTTATGAGTGAGCCACAGGAATGTATAAGTGTATGTGAAGCACACTCAAGTGAACCAATTTACTTGGCTGTTTCAAATAATGAAGTAAACGAATTCTTACGTAGCCCAAGTAAGTATGAATGGGGGTGCCTTTCCAAAGTTTTATCGAGCCGGTTGATTGCAGGGGCACAAGGAATTGATGAGATGCTGCAACCACTTCTTCCTCTAAAGGCAGTTCCGATGCGCATAAGAGATCTGGATACGCAGGACGATTATGAGCGTATGATTCAGTGGTATAATACGGGCATGATGGACTGATTGAGGAAAAGAATATGACTGAAATTTTGACGGTTAGCATTTTTGACTATCTCATGTATGGTATTTAACTGACGAATGAGTGGAGACGCTTCTGGCATTGCGGATTCTTGACGCAGTAAAGACATATGATGTTTCAAATGTTGGATATGCTAAGGTGTGCAACGCTGACCTGCTGCTGGCGACTGACCCTGACTGTGACCGTGTGGGCATCGCCGTCAAGAATAAGGCAGTGGAGTACGAACTGCTGACCGGCAACTAGACCGGTATGCTGCTGGATTATAATTGCAGTCAGCGTGTGAAGCACGGCAAGATGCCTGCTGACCCGGTCATGGTCAAGACGATCGTCACCATGGATATGGGCGAGCAGATCGGTAAGTTGGAAAAGCAAGGCAAGAAAGACAGCTATGAGGAAAGCTGTGGTTACCTGACCGGCTCCTACGTCCGTAACAAGGACGGCGTAGACGGTGCGTACATGATCTGTGAGATGTTCAGCTACTATGCGACCAAGGGCATCAGCCTGCTGGACGAGTTGTACAAGGCTTACGGATATTGCCTGAACAATCTGCACAATTATGAGTTTGACGGCAGCGCCGGTTTTGCCAAGATGCAGAACATTATGCAGGCATTCCGTGGCGCCATCAAGGTGTTCGGCGGCAAGAAGGTCGTTAAGCTGCTGGATTACGCTCCGGGTCTGGATGGTCTGCCGAAGTCTGACGTGCTCAAGTCCCTGCTGGAAGATAACGGTTCTCTTGTGGTGCGCTCCTCCGATACCGAGTCGAAGCTGAAAAACTATATCTCTGTCAGTGCAGAAAACAAGGAAGCTGCAGAGAAGGTGGAGACAAGACAGAAATCGCTAAAGAGGCAGAAAAACGGTTTAATTAATACTGCCATAGAATAGATATGAGACCATGTGTTCTTTCACATGGCTGTGCTGCTCAGGTGTGCTACCTCTCCGTGGTGAGCAGCAGGCAACGAGGAGACCTCTCGGCTAAAGCATATATTCGTTAAATCACTCTTTGGATGAGGACCAATTACATAATGGGAAAGTACTTTGGAACCGATGGCTTCCGTGGTGAAGCTGGAATCACTTTGACCGCTGACCATGCCTACAAGGTAGGCCGTTTTCTGGGCTGGTATTATAACGCTCTGCGTGAGCGTAACGGCGACACCAACCCGGCTCGTATTGTCATTGGTAAGGACACCCGTCGCAGTTCGTATATGTTTGAGTATAGTCTGGTAGCAGGTCTGACCGCTTCCGGTGCGGATGCCTACCTGCTTCACGTTACCACCACCCCGTCCGTGGCCTATATCGCCCGCGTGGACGACTTCGACTGTGGCATCATGATTTCTGCCAGCCATAATCCCTACTACGATAACGGCATCAAGCTGATCGACTGCTATGGCGAGAAAATGCCCGAGGAGATCCTGTTGCTGGTAGAGGACTACATCGACGGAAAGCTCCATGTGTTCGACAAGGACTGGCCGGAGCTGCCCTTTGCTCACCGGGAACACATTGGCTGCACGGTGGATTATGTGTCCGGCCGCAACCGCTACATGGGCTATCTGATTAGCCTCGGAATCTACTCTTTTAAGGGCGTCAAGGTTGGTCTGGACTGCGCCAACGGTAGTTCATGGAACATCGCTAAGTCTGTGTTCGATGCGCTGGGTGCTGACACCTACGTCATCAATGCACAGCCCAACGGTACGAATATCAATAACAACGCTGGATCTACTCACATTGAGGGCTTGCAGAAGTTCGTGGTAGAGAAGGGTCTGGACATCGGTTTCGCCTATGACGGCGATGCTGATCGTTGCCTGTGTGTGGATGAAAAGGGTAATGTGATCACTGGCGACCATATTCTGTACATCTACGGCTGCTACATGAAGGAGCGTGGCAAGCTGCTGACCAATACCGTCGTTACCACGGTCATGTCCAACTTTGGCCTGTATAAGGCCTTTGATGAGAAGGGCATCGGCTACGCCAAGACCGCAGTGGGTGACAAGTACGTCTATGAGTATATGGCAAAAAATGGCTGCCGTATCGGTGGTGAGCAGAGCGGTCATATCATCTTCTCCAAGTACGCCAGCACCGGTGATGGTATCCTGACCAGCCTGAAGATGATGGAAGTTATGCTGGCCAAGAAGATGCCCATGAGCAAGCTGGCTGAGCCGCTGAAGATCTATCCGCAGGTGCTGGAAAACGTCCGAGTGACCGACAAAAAGGCCGCGCAGAACGACCCGGCGGTGCAGGAGGCAGTCAAGGCCGTTGCAGAGGCTCTGGGCGATATCGGCCGTATTCTCGTCCGTGAGTCCGGCACTGAGCCTCTGGTGCGCGTGATGGTGGAAGCACCTGACCACGATACCTGCCAGAAGTATGTGTCTCAGGTTGTGGAAACCATTAAGAGCAGAGGCTACGGAGTTTGAGCGCAAACTTGAAGCGAGGATGCGGAATCCTGCTGATTGCATCTGTGGTTCTTCTGTCTATCTTGGCGTTGTTACCCGATGCTGATGTAGACCACGATGCAGGATACACTGCCTCAGAGTTGAGTATCCGAGAAACCGTAGATGGAAGCGTGACTAGCACGAGCTATGTGAATTCTGATGGAGTAATCACAGAAGCTATTGATATGGGCTATGCGACCGTGTGTAGAATGCGGGATGATAACGACCGAGTTGTAGAGGAACATTATCTTGATGCAAGCGGAAAACCAGTGGTAAGGTATGGAGATTACTACGGCTTATCGTATGGATACGATGAAACCGGTACGGTAATCACATATCTTGACGCAGAGGGAAACCCGATAGAACGCAGTGACGGATACTCTACCATAGTCAGAACGCAGGCTGGTGGCAGGGCTTACGATGATTTCTACTACGATTTGAACGGACAGCAGGAACAGTGCTCTGGTGGATATTACGGGATTCATTGTGAGTACGATGCTGAAGGCCAGAGCACTAGTTTGACCTTTCTCGATGAAGATGGTCATGCAGTGTGTACATCATCTGGATATGCGATAAAGACATACCAGCGTGATGGGAATGGAACCGTTGTCGGTGAGCAGTATGCTGACACCGATGGGAATCCTGCGAGGTCTTCGCTTGGTCAGTATGGCGAGTTATATCAGTGCAACGAGCAAGGATACATCGGCCAGATCACCTATCTTGACGTAGATGGCAACCCCGCCCCTACCAATGCAGACTATACCATCCTCAAACGTACCTATCATAGAGATGGCACAGCAGACACGGATATGTACTTTGATGCGGAGGGCAACCCAAAGGCTTTATCTAAAGGGCAGTACGGCATCAAACGCAGTGGTAAGGTGAATTTTCTGCTTGACAAAAACGGCAACATTATGTTGTGTGTGGACAACCTTCTAAATGGCTTCCCATGCATGGTAGTTGTTTTTGGCTGCGTTGTCTGTTTGCTGCTGATTGTTCTTCCTAAGAGCTTAAGCATAGTACTGATGATTGTTTATGTGGCTTTCATCCTTTATGAAACACTGATGTTTCGCGAGTCAGGGAATGCAAGAACGAACTTTGTCCTCTTTTCCTATGCAGGGAAGTTCTTGAAAGAACAATCTGTGAGAGTGGGGGTCATCAATAACATCTGGCTGTTCATTCCACTTGGAACGGGGCTGTATAGATGGTTTCAGAAGAAGTGGGTGTTGCTGATTCCTTTCGTGATGTCTGTGGCAATCGAAACGACCCAGTATATTACGGGACTTGGCATGGCAGAGTTCAATGATGTGTTCGGCAATACAATGGGTGGATGGATCGGTGTGCTGGTGGCATGGACGTGGCTGAGCAGAAAAATGAGCGTGAAAAATAGGACATATTGAAGTATACATATCTATTTTTTTCCGTCATCCTTGAAAACAGATCCTATATAGTATATATTTGAGCTGTGAGAGTTATCCTCAACGGATGTTCACAGCTTTGTCGCTCGAAACTTTGCACACCTCTACGTGGTGGGCGGCAGGCAACACAGTGATGTGGCTAAGAGGCAGAGAGGGAGAAAAGAAATGAACTTGCATAAGGATGCAAAAAGGTTTCTGATTTTTGAAAAAAGCTACTGGAACTATTTTTTGGAATTGGAGAAGCAGTTACTCTCAACAAGAAGATATGTGGCTTTTGATGTGGCAAATTATAAGACGTATTCGATGGAGTATTTAAAGCTGATAGAAGCTGTTTGTAGTGAAATTGATGTGGTGGGAAAGGAGATAGCGCATCAAATTGACCCCAGTTTTAATGTTTCTGATAACTCTTCAACTATACAGAAGTGGTGGTATATAATTCAAGATTGGTATTCAGAAGAAAACGTGGAACCAATAAAAATGTTAGACGAGCTGGAATTCAGCCCGTGGGATGGATATCGCATAGAAGAATTTGTTGATAAGCGTGGCGCAAAAAGATTGCGGCTTGCGGAAAGTTCAAAAACTCCATATTGGTGGACTTCTTATAATAAGGTTAAACATAACAGAACATTGGACGATCCGGAGACACAAGAGCAGTATTTTCACAGGGCAAATCTGGGTAATTTGTGCCATGCCTTTTCAGCTTTGTATTTGCTGGAAAAGAAATATATGAAGTCGGTCGGTCGAGCTGAAGAGTATAATAGATGTCAGAAAAGTGAACTGTTTGAAAGAGAAAAGCCGGCATTCTTTGTTGATGAAAACGGATACTGGTGCCAGTACATAGATGACTGATATGGGGATGACATAATGGCTGTTTGGAATTGGATTAATGCTAATGCGTCACAGCTTGGTTTGATAGTACTTATTGTAATGGTTCTCGTTGCACGTTTTTTCTGGAAACAACTGGTGGATAAGACGATTCCGTCTTACATGGAAGAAAAGGGGAAAAATCTTGCGACTAAGCAGGATGTTGAGAAAATTACAAGAAAGACTGAGCAAGTCCAAAAAGAATTCAAAGAGGATTTTGAACGTTTTACAACGGATATTCACTTCAAAAATGACTTTTATTCTCAGCAATATGAAGAATTGTACGCGGAGTTGTATACGATTATTATTCAATCTGAGTATATGCGTTATTTGATGAAGCTGAAAAGCGGACAAACATTCTCGTTTGAAGATTACCCGTTTATTGCTGTGTCGCCTATTCATAGATCCAAGACAAAAGTAGAAACAAAAGATGATGCTCCTTTAACAGTGTCACATACGGAGGAACAAATAGAGACTCCAGAATCAAAATTCACATGCCTGAAATTGAGTGACCTGATTATTGATAGAGGGAAGTTTGCATCACCAGAATTGCTTAAACTTGCAGTTTCATATAGATTGGTACATGGTCTTATCATGGATAGCGATGTAACAAAAAATGAAGATTTCAGATTGCAGGGAGAAATCGTGCGTCGAATTGTACGGGAATATAATGAGTTGAGATGTAATTTAAAAATGGATTACAGCGACGAAGAAATAGAGAATGGACAAATTCTTGGTATAGAAGTTGCGCAAAAATAAGGTCTTTTGTTGATTGTAATCTCATTTCCACAGTGCTATACTAACCTTAAATCCTACATAATCCTATCGGAGGTATCATCCTATGCCCAGAACCAAAGGCAGCAAGAACCGTGTTACCGCATCTACCGACTTCGATGCTCAGATCGCAAAGTTGCAGAAAGACAAGGCGATGCTCGAAGAAGGTCTTTCCAAGACGGTCGCCCAGATTGAAGAACTGAAAACCGACATCAAGTCCCTGCGTGAAGGACTAAAGCCGCAGAAGGCAGAGATCAAGCGGACCGAGAAAGAAATCGCAAAGCTGGAGGCCAAGAAGGCAGCCACTGAGGCGAAGGCCGCCGAAGTTGCTAAGAAGGTCGAGGCCGAAGCTGTGCTGAAGAAGCTGCTGGCATCCGGTATGACGGCAGATGAGATCCTCGCAAAGCTGAAATAAAACAGTACGCCGTGTGAACTGAATTCCAGAAGTTCACACGGCATATTCTTGAGCACGATATATAGTTTGTGACGAAAATTAAAACGAGGTGAAAATCAGTGGGTAATACACGTGCGCGCAAGCCCGGCGGTGGTCGGAAGCCATCAAAGCCAGAGTACAGTGCAGCCAAGA
>OIZO01001522.1_pt1 | contig 11631 bp, 8 predicted proteins | sample 1588551 | NCBI WGS metagenome assembly OIZO01 (sample SAMN03283271) | human gut metagenome | biome: human-associated habitat; material: feces | host: Homo sapiens | place: Peru | collected 2012 | reverse complement strand
TGTTGTTTCTCCTATTTCATTTACATTTTTTTCAGTTCCAGTTTTGTTATTATCTCTATTTGCCACATTATTATTGCTATTTGTATTATTGTTTGTATTATTATTGTTATTATTTATATTATTATTATTTTGTTGTTCGTTTTCCTGTTTATTTGATTCATTTGAATTTTGTTCATTATCACGATCTGAATCATTTTTATCAGAATCTTCATTTTTTCCAATTTGCTCTGTTTGATTATTATCTAACGCATCAGAAGTTCCTCTATCTTTTAAGAAAACTACTATTGAGGTTATAGCAAAAATTGCTAATAACACTATTAAAGCTATTCCTAAGATAGTTTTAATTTTAAAGGTATGCTTCTTACCTTCCATTTTTATTCTCCTCCTATAAAAATCTAGATTTGTTTTGCCTTTAATATTAGTCTTTCTTTGTTTCCGTTAGTACAAGTTATTAATGTAACTTCTCTTATATTTTCATCTTTTGGTAACAATATGCTCACATCATTTGGATCTGTAACAAATATGTCAAAAATCGAATATTGAATTGTTTTTCCTAATAAATCTGTTAATTCTACAATATCTCCATTTTTCAACTTTTTTGTTTTTCCAAACATTGTTCCATCTTTATTGTTATGACCAGCTAATGATAAATTTCCATAATCATTTACATTTTCTCCCCAATATTTTATTATTGATAATTTCATTGGCTTTTTTGCACTTTCTGAACTTATATCTTCAATTTCTATAATAGGATATTTTAAATTTATTTTTGGAATTTTTATTATTCCAATTACTTTATATCCCTTATATTCTAATTGAATCTCATCAGCTTCATTATTTTGCTCATTTTCGCTTTTTACATTTTCTTGTAACTTCAATTCTGTTTGACTAAATGTTTCAACCATATCTTGCGCTTGTTTATTATTAACTTGACTACTACCATATTTAAAAATTATCATCGCAATTACAACAATTAGTATTATGATTAATATAAAAAAAATTAATTTATAAATTTTTAATTTTGTTTTATTTTTGCTCATCTTTATTTTCTAATTTTTTCATTCTAATAAATACTATCACTATTGCAATTATTACAATTGCTAATATTACTATCAACATAATACTGTCATAAGTTATTGGTAGTTTTGCTGTTTCTTTAGTTACTATTTTTTCTTTTTCAACATTTGGTTGATAATCATAATATTCTTGTAAAAATTGTACATCAGTGGTTTCTTCTCCATCTTTAGCTACTTTCTTTAAAAATACTATATATTTTTCTCCAACCCCACTACTTTCTTCTGATGATTCTGGTTGCTCAATTGTTAAGTTTGTTACTTCTTTCCAATTTACATTTGAAATCAATTTTGAATATAAAGTATAATATTTCTCTGCGAATTGTATTTTTTCGCATATATTCATTTTTCCATATTCATTGTTTAATTCTTCTGCTAATCTGGTTAACTCTAAATAATCTTCAGAATCTGTTATATTGACTCTTTCATAATAATATTTTGATTTTTTAGAGTCTTTATCTGTTATTTTTAATGTTCCAACAGATATTGTTTTCTTTATTCCATCTACTGTTTCATTTTTTATTTCATATGCCTTTTCTTTATTATCAGCTATTTCAACAGATATTGTTTGTGTTGTTTCTTCTATTAATTTTAAGTTTTCTTTGGCTATGGAGTTTTCTAGATTTAATATTTCTCCATTTAGAATCAAATTTTCGTTTTCATCTTTTGCCCAGATATAAATTGTGTTTGATTTTAATTTTTCATAAGTTTCAGCATTTATTAATATTGCTGAATTTTCTTTCGAATCTGTAATTGAATTAATGTACGTTAAATCCATTTCCGTTGGATTTGCATTGTTTGATAATGCATATTTGAATTTTTTGTTTGTATATCCACTTATGTAGACCATATACTCTTGCTTGTTATCTTGCATTTTTATTATTGAAATGTCATTACCATTTGCATTTACAGCTATTGGTAATATCATAATAATAAAACTAATAACAAGAATACTTAACATTTTTTTGCTAAGCTTGTACATCTTTACTCCCCCTTTATTATAAATTTTATATTATATTAAATTCGCCAATATTATATTATATAGTAGCCTTTTTGTAAATAGTTTTTTTCCATTTTTCAATAAATTTTTACATAATTTTACAATGTTTTTTTAATACAAAAAAACTAATCCTTACTGGCTTGTAAGAATTAGTTTGTATTATCATATAATTATTTCTTTTTCTAAATATGTAGAATATATATATGTTTTATCAACTCTTTTACCAGTTGCACTTTCCAAAGCTCTCTTATACAATTGTAATTGTGAACTATATCTTTCTATTAAAATTTGTTCATTTTTATCTGGAACATAATCTGTTTTAAAATCTACTAATACTAACTCTCCATTAAAATTTATATAATATAAATCAATAACACCTTGTACTAATACTTTTTCTTCTAAATCTTTTTCATATATTTCTTGTGCTGGAATGTTAATATAAAAAGGCTTTTCTCTTTCAACAACTTGTGCCTCTGTCATTTCTTGCCATATATTTGATTTTGTAAATTGATATATTTTCTTTATATTTATTGCATTTGCTTCTTGTTCTGTTATAGTTTTCTTTGCAACTAATTTATCTACTAATTCTTTTACATCTTGTATTGTATATTCTTTTTTATTTATATCTAATTTTTGCATACACAAATGTATTAATGTACCTTTTTCTGCATTTGATATTTCTGTTTCTTCATCACTTTGTAAAAATTTAGGTTTTGGAAATTCTACTTTTGAAACTATATTTTCCTTTTCGCTTTCATTTTCTTCTCTCAAAACACATTGTTTCATTTTTGCATTTTCCGCTTCTTTTTTACTTTTCTCTTCTAAAGCAGATTGTTTCATCTCTTTAATTTCTGTTACAGATGTTTTTGTTGGAATAATTGTTGCATCACTATATTTATATTGATATTCTAATAATTTTTGTATTTCATTTGCTTTAATATCTTCTATCTTAAATTCATTTAACTTTTTTAAAATTTCATCAGTTTTATTTTCTTCTTTTTCTGGCTCTTGAGTAGCACACATTTTTATAATATCTTCTTTTTGTAATACATTCCATGTAGCAATACTTTCCATTGTTTGCTCATAATATAAATGTACTAATGTAATCCAATCTAAATATGATTTTGCTTTTGATAATAACATTATATTTAACTCATCATATTTTTCGACATTTTCCAACATTTTATCTTGTTTCTCTTTTTTTGCTAATCCTGTTATTATAATTTTCTCTTTAGCTCTTGTTAATGCAACATACAAAACTCTCATCTCTTCTGACAATGTTTCTATTTTCATTTTGTTTTTTATAGCTCTTTTTGATAAAGTATCATATGTTATTTGCATATCATAATCTATATATTTTACACCAATTCCAAGTTCAGGATGTAATAATATTTTTGAATTCAAATCTTGTAAATTAAATTGTTTTCCTGAATTAGCTAAAATAACAACAGGGAACTCTAATCCTTTACTTTTGTGAATACTCATTATTCTTACAACATCATCATTTTCACCAATTATTTTTGCTGAATCCATATCTTTGCTACTTGTTTTTATTTTTTCTATATAATTTATGAAATTATATAATCCTTTAAAACTTATGCTCTCACATTGTTTTGCTCTCTCAAATAACATTTTTAGATTTGCTTGCCTTAATTCTCCATTTCTCATAAGACCTACATAATTGAAATATCCTGTATCATTATATATTTTCCAAATTAATTCATCTAAACTCAAATATTCTTGTTCTTTACGCCACATTTCTATTTGTTCTAAAAATTTATTGATTTTGTTTCTTAGTTGTTCACTTACATCTTTTTTTGATTTTAATAATGTATTATAAAAATTATCATATTTATCGCTTAATCTGATTTCTACAAGCTCATTATCTGTAAATCCACCTATTGTTGATCTCATTGTTGCTACTAATGGTATTTCTTGTAATGGATTATCTATTATTTTTAATAAATTCATTATTGTTTGAATTTCTAAGCTTTCTAGATATTCTGATGAAGAATCACTAAATACTGGTATTCCTAATTTGATTATTTCTTTTTCAAAAATAGGTGCAGATATTTTTGTTGATCTTAATAAAACAACTATATCTTTATATTTTATGTTTCTTTTCTCTTTAGCTTTTGCATCATATACTTGGAATTTATTATCTATTAATTGTTTTATTTTATTTGCAACAAACATTGCTTCAACTTCTATATCTTCTTTTCTTTCTACTTCTGTTTTAAACTCCTCATCTTGTGTATCTTCATTTTCATCTACTTCAACTTCTAATTCTTCTGGCTCTTCTTCATCTTCTTTATTATCTATTGTTATTATATCAATTTCTGTTTTTAAATCTTCACCAGTATCTTTATAATCAGCTCCTAAATTCAAGTATTCTTCTTCTGTATAATTTAATTCTCCTAATTCTTCTGTCATTATTTTTGAAAATATCAAATTTGAAAAATCTAACACTTCTTTTCTACTTCTAAAGTTTTTAAATAATTGTATCTTTAAATCATCATTTTCTGTTTTATTTTGTTTTAATTTATATGTTTTATATTTACTTAAAAATAAATCTGGTCTTGCTTGTCTAAATTTATAAATACTTTGCTTAACATCTCCAACCATAAAGATATTGTTTCCTTTAGATATTGATGTTAATATATATTCTTGTACTAAATTACTATCCTGATATTCATCTATTGCTATTTCATCAAATTTAGATTGATATTTTTTGGCTATTTCTGTTGGATTTCCATTTTCGTCTAATAATATTTTTAATGCAAAATGTTCTACATCACTAAAATCTACCATATTTTTCTCTTTTTTTCTTTTTGCAAATATTTGTGAAAAGTCTAATATTAGTCCTTCTAATTTCTTCAAAATATCATACATATTTATAATATCTTGATATGCTTCATTTGAATCCATTATTAATACTTTTTCTGCTGATGATTTTAATGTTGATATTACTTTTTCTCTTATTTTTTGTGCATTTACTTTTTCATCTAATTTAACATTTCTGTCCATTGTCCATTTTCCAAAATCCATTGTTGCATAAATTGTATATGCTTTATCCCATGTGTCTAAATTCGCTTGTAATAATTCTAATTGATTTAGATTTCCTCTTAAAAATTCATAACTTTTCTTTAAATCATCACATTCTGATAATTTTTGTACTTCTGGTTTTAATTGGATTATTCCATCATCAACAACTTCTTTTATTTGTTTTAATAGGATTTTTCCCCAGCTTGTTTGTGAGAAATCTTTACATTCTTCTAAATTAAAGTTAAACATTTCTATTTTTTCATCTAACCATTTTTCTGGATATGGATTACTTTGGATATATTTGTAAATTGTTAATATCAATTCTTTTAATGGTGTATCATCTCTATATCCTGTATATGTATTTATTAATTTTGCAAAATTTTCATCTTTACTTTCATATTTTTCTTCAAATAGTTCTTCTAAAACATCTTGTTGTAAAATTTCTATTTCTGTTGTATCTGCAATTCTAAAGTTTTGTGATATATCAATTTCAAAGAAATTATTTCTTACAACATCAAGGCAGAATGAGTCTATTGTACATATACTTGCTTTGTTTAATAATGTTACTTGTCTTTGTAATCTTTCATCTTCTGGATTTTCATCAATTTTCTTATATATTGCTTTTAATACTCTTTCTCTCATCTCTGATGCTGCTGCATTTGTGAATGTTACTACAAGTAATCTATCTATATCTATTTTTTCATTAATTATTTTGTTGATAATTCTTTCAACTAGTACTGCTGTTTTTCCACTTCCTGCTGCAGCAGCTACTAATATATTACTATCTTTTTCATATATTGCTTGTTTCTGTTCATCTGTCCATTTTACTTCTTCTGCCATTTTTTCATTCCTTTCTAACACTCTATAGTTATCTTGCTTCCCTCTGTCGACTTCGTAACAATAACCTTCTTATCAATTCTCTCTTTCAATTCTGTAACATGGCTGATTATTCCAATCAACTTATGATTATCTGTTAACTGATTTAATGTATTTATTGCCTGTTCTCTTGACTCTGTATCTAATGATCCAAAACCCTCATCTATAAACATTGTATCAACAACAATTCCACCAGAATAACTTTGTATAACATCTGATAAACCAAGTGCAAGTGATAATGCTGCCTTAAATGCCTCTCCACCTGATAAAGATTTTACATCTCTTCTTTTTCCATTATAATTATCTATTACTTCAAGTTCAAGTCCTATTTTGTCAGATACTCTTTCAGAACTTTCTTTTCTTACTAATAAAAATCTATTATCTGTCATTTTTAATAATCTTTTATTTGCTTCAATAATTACCATATCAAAATATGATGCTTGTACAAATTGCTCAAATTCAATTCTTCTTTTTCCATAAACTGTTCCATTTGCTATTTTAGATAAATCTTCTACCATTGTAAATTCTTTTATTTTTGAGTCTAATTTGTTTGAATTTGTTTGTAAATCTACTAAAATCCTATTATTATTTTCAAATATTCTGTGATATTCCATTTGTTGTTTTCTGATATTTTCAAGTTCTTGTTTTTTATTATTAAATTCTTGAATTTTTGCTGTTAAATCTACTTTTTCAAATCCTTTAATTTCTTTTTGGATTTCTTCTAATTTAGTTGCATTTATAGTTACATCTGTTTTATATTTTTCTATTTCTTTGCTAAATATTTCTATTTGTGAATTGTTTAATACTGATTTTTTATATTGTTCTTCATTTTCAAATCCAAGCTCTTTTAATGTATTTTGATAATCATTTTGAGCCTTTTCTTGTTTTTGTAATAATTCGTCTATTTGTTTTTTATTTTCTTCTTGTTGTGTTTGAAGTTTTAAAAATTCTTCTCTTTCTTTTGAAATTTTATTTGTTATTTTTTCCTTAAATATGTCATATTCAAAACTCTCTATTACAATGTCTTTTAACATTATTTGCTTATAATTATCATTTAATTGATTATAGGCTTTTTCTAATTCTTCTGATATTTCTGCATGTTTTTTATTATATAATTCTACATCTGGTTCTTCTCCAAATTCTTTTATTAATGTTTCTATTTTACTATTTATTTCAGTAACTTTATTTGTAGCATCTGTAAGAATTTTTCGACTTTTTTCTTCTTTTTTCTTCAAATTATCTAATTCTTCTTTTGTTAATACACTTGTTGATTTTATAGCAAGATTTGGATGATGTAAACTTCCACATACAGGACATGGCTCATTTTCTTTAAGATTTTCTGCTAATATTCCTGCTTGTTCTTTGAAAAATTCTTTTTCTTTTTCAAACACTTCTGTACTCAATTTTTCCCATTCTACTTCAAGTTTTTGTGCATTTTCACTTGCTATTTTTTTATTTTCTTGTTCTTTTATAATTACTTGTAATTTTTTTATTTTATCTTCTAATTCTGTTTTTCTATCTTTTAATTCACTATATTTTTGAAATTGAACTTTTATTATTTCTAATAAATCTAAAATTTGTTTAAATTTTTCTTCTTTTTTCTTTCCAAGTTCAATCTTTTCAGAAATATCTTGTAAAACTTTTTGTTTTTGTGAAATCTCTTTTTCTAACTCTTTTTTCTTATCTTCTTTAGGTAAAATCTTATTTATTATTTCTTGGCTTTTTTGAATTAGTGCTTCTTTTTGTTTTATATCTTCTTGTTTTTCTTGTAATACTTTTTGTTCCTCTTGCAATTTTTGACATCTATCTATTTTATCATTTTTATCTTTTTGAGCCATTATTTCTTTTTCCATCTTTGAGTTTTCATCACTTTGTTTACTTATTTGTTCTTGGCATTTTTCAAATTGTTCTGAATTTACTTTTATTTCTTGTTGCAATTTTTCTAAAATCTCTTGAATAAATAACTCATTTACATCTTTTGGTTGTACTGATTGTATTCCATCTTTCCAAACAATATTTGAACTATTAATTGCAAAATAATCTTTTAATTGCTCCAATTCTGCTTTTGCAATTCTTGTTTTATCTGCTAATCTTCTGGCAATTTGATTATATATATCTGTATCAAATATTCTTCTAAAAATTTCTGTTCTATCTTTACTTTCTGCAAAAAGTATTTTTAAAAATTCACCTTGTGCAAGCATTGATATTTGTTTAAATTGTTTTGAATTTATTCCTAATATTTCTTCTATTTTTATATCTACATTTTTTGTTCCTGATATAACTTTATCATCATATTCTAATGATGCATCTGCACTTGTTTTTGTTGTTCCTTCTCCTCTTTTCTTAGTCCTTTCATAAGCTGGATTTCTTCTTATTTTATATTTTTTGTTTTTATGTGTAAATTCCAATTCTACAAATGTTTCTGTATCATTATCTGCAAAATCACTTCTAACAGATGGTACTGGTCTATTTGAACCACTTACTTCTCCAAATAATGCAAAAGATATTGAATCAAATATTGTTGTTTTTCCTGCTCCTGTATCACCTGTAATTAAAAATATTCCACTTTCTCCAAGCTTTTCAAAATCTATATCTATACAATTTTTATATGGACCAAATGCGCTTATTTTTATTTTTAATGGTTTCATTAATTCTCCTTTACTTCTTTGATGATTTTTTCAATATACTCTTTTTGTTCATCATTTAATTCTACATTATTTTGAAATTTATAAAATTCATTAAATAATTCTATTTCACTTTTATTTTTTACTTCTTTTAAATTTTCTTGTTGATTTTCTAATGTTGTTCTTGAATTTTGAATCTCTAATTTCAACACATTTGGATATATGCTTCTTATTTGCCCAATTGCATCATATAAAGGTTCTTCATTTGTTATAATTGCTCTAATATAATCATCTGTATTTGTTCCTTCATAATTTTCTTTTTTTAATAATTCTTCAATTGGACCTTTAATTTCTCTCATATCTCTTAATGGTATTAATTCTTCAAGTTTTATATCAATATTTCCTTTTTCTTTAAATTCTAATATTGGCATTGTTTTTTTATGATTTACTTCTGAAAAAGAATATTTTAACATTGTTCCAGCATATCTTGCAGTATCTCTTCCAATTCTTTGTGGTCTATGTACATGTCCTATTGCAACATAATCAAATTTATCATAATTTGATACATCAACATTGTCTGTTCCACCAAGTGATAATACTTCTGAATCTGTTCTCTCAACCTCTTCACCTCTTGCTGTTACAAATTGATGTGTTAATATAATGTTTCTTTCATTTGTATCAATCTCTTCTTTTTCAATTATCTTATGTATCATCTCATCATATCCCAATTGTTCATCATCAAAATATTGTTTTACTTCAACAGGTTTTACAAATGGTAACATATAAATATTTAATTTTCCATATTCATCTTCTAATTCTACTTTTTTTAGTTTTCCATCATATTTACTTGAAATATATAAACCTTCTTCTTCAAATATTTTATTTCCAAAACCTAATCTTTCTTTTGAATCATGATTTCCTGCAATTATAAATACTTTTCTTTTTAGTTCTCTTATTAAAACATTTAAAAATTCATCTAATAAATCAACAGCTTCTGTTGGTGGAATACTTCTATCATATATATCACCTGATATTAAGATTGTTTCTATATTTTCTTCTTTTATTTTTTCTATAATTTTATTTAACATATATTTTTGATCTTCTAAAAATGATTGTTCTTGCAATATTTTTCCTAAATGTAAATCTGCTAAATGTAAAATTTTCATAATTATTCTCCTTTTTTCAATTTGAATTATATCATAATTATTGATTTATTTTCAAACATTTTTGTTAATTATTGACTAAATATATTCTAGATGCTATAATCGATCTATCAAGTCAATTAACTTAATACTTTTGAAAGGGGATTCAATTATGACTGGCTTTGAATTTTTGAAGCAATATCAGGAATTACACAAAGAAGAAATTGAATTAGCTCAAATTAAAAAAAATGCATTTGATGTTTTTACATCATGTGCAACAGAAGATTTAGAATCAAGTTTAAAAATTAATTGGACTCCTTTGTATAATTGGAGTGACTACTATCCTCATAGCCATGGATTTTTTATTCAGGATTTTTCTCATGTTGAATCTTGTTTTAAAGCAGTCATTAATGGCTATATGTCAAGAGAAGAATTGCAAAGTGCTTTATCTCCAAGTGTTTTAAGCATTGAAAGGTATTATTCTCAAGTTAAAGCTGATAAAGAATATACTGAAAGCGTTATTGAAGAAAAACTCCGTGCTTTTATAGAAGGTGTTGATACAAACGTTCTTATTCGCAACATTTTGTATCTTTCAGTTCCCTATTTAAAAGAATTCTTGATTGGATTCTTAACGCTAGACAAAGATGCCTAATTCAAAAGAAACCATAATGTAATAAATATTACATTATGGTTTCTTTTCTTAAAATATTTCTACATCTTCACTAGATGTTGTTTCATTGTTATCTAAATCAATCACTTCATCTTCTACTTTTTCAGCAACTACTTTTGTATTTCCAAAAGAAAATACTTTTTTCTCACTTCTTGCTTTTTCTTCAAATTTTTTATTAAATTCTGTTCTTACATCATCTAATGCTGATTGCATTGCTCCAAACATTTCTTCAACATCTTCTTTTGTAAAATCATAACTATTACTTCTTGACATTGGTTCTAATATTTGAATATCATGTAATACATTGTTTACTCTCTTTCCTGCATATTCCATAAATTTGTTTCTTTTTTCTTCATTTATTTCCATCTTTATACATCCTTTCAATTGATTTAATCTTGCTTTACTATATCACAATTTTTGATAAAAATCTACTTTTTCATTTAAATTTTTCACATAATTATTATATAATTTAATTGACTTTTTATTAAAATTTTGTTATTATTATTTAGTATTAAAAATGATTTATTTAGGAGGTTTTACAAATGTCAAAGTTATCAAAAATATTTTTTATTATAGGAATTTTAATTATTAGTTTATTATATAATTTTTCGATTGTTTTAGGTGCAACAGCTGATATGAACTTATCTTCTAGTACAAGTCAAGCTACAAATACATCTTCAACATCTACTAACTCACAAAATACTTCAACTACAAATACTAAATCTTCATCAAATTCAACTCAATATTCTACAACTGTTAGTGCTTCAAACTTTGACTTACAATTAACAAATATTTTAAGTATTTGTCTTATAGTTGTTGGAACTTTACTTATATTATTAGCAATAGCAATTTTGATTAGATTAAAAAATTAAAAATAAAAAGGAGCCTTTTTACAGCCCCTTTTTATTTTTATATATGATTATTCTTCAAACTTTTCTTATATTCTCTAAACTCAGCAATATTTTCTTGAGTATAACCTTTTAGAACATTGTTTGATAATTTATCACAAATTTTATCAAACGCTTTTTCAAAATCATCTGAAAGTTTTCCTTTTGTATCTAAACATTGAAATTGTGTTTTTCCATCATTTAATATCATTATAATATTATTTGAAATTGAAACAATACCATAATATTTTAATCTATGAGTATACACCCATTTTATATCTGAAAATTTAACAGCTACAAAAGCCCCTTTTGTA
>OIZO01001519.1_pt1 | contig 11651 bp, 7 predicted proteins | sample 1588551 | NCBI WGS metagenome assembly OIZO01 (sample SAMN03283271) | human gut metagenome | biome: human-associated habitat; material: feces | host: Homo sapiens | place: Peru | collected 2012 | reverse complement strand
TTACATTTTCTAATTCTATATTTTCTAATAATGTTTGATAATAATATCTTACAACAATATCATTACTATTTGTTTCAAATTTTATTGTATCTAATTCCTTATTATTTACAATATATGTTTTTACTGACATTCCGTTTAATTTTATTGTTTCATTTATATTTGAAGATATTATTTTTATTTCTTCTTCATTTGAAATATCTGTTTCATTATTTTGGAAGAATGATAATATTGCAAATCTTAAATATTCATCTTCTGGAGAATTTGCTATTAATTCATCAATAATTTTACTAGAATTGTCTTTATTTATAAATGTTTCAATTATTGCAATAATTGATTTATATTCTTCTTTTTCTTCACTATTTAATTTTATTTGATTATATAAATCTTTAGCATTTTGATAGTCTCCTAAAAATTCTAATGATAATGTTACTAATAATTTATTATAATTTTCAATATCTTTTTCTTCTTTTAATTGTAATAAATCTGTTAATACAGTTTTTTGATTAGCAGATGCTAATAAATATTGTTCAAATAAATTATTATCATTATTTATAAATGGATCTATATTTAAGCCTGAAATATAATCTTTTGCATAATATTGAATTAATGCTGTTAATACAATATCTGTATTTGCATTTTCTAGATTTTTCAAATAATCTGTATAATTTTTTGTATCTTTATATTTAGTCATATTTATATTAACTTGATTATTTGAACTTCCATAATATTTTGTTCTTATTTTTTGAATTTCATTATATGCTATTTGTGTATCTAATCTATCTGTTAATGTATTTTCTATAAAATCAATATAGTCAATATATTTTTCCATATTTTTATTATAAATTTCTAATACTACTGGATTTTTTGTTGGCTTTATTTCAGGAGTTTCATTAATATTTATTTTTGTATATTTCTTTACTTCTTGTGCAGATTCTATAATATTAATTGGATATGTTATTGCATCTTCCTGATTATTTCCACTTCCTCTTATTACAACATGATATGTTCCATAATCTAATTTTCCAAAGTTTACTGTTGTAATTGAATTTGTTGTTCCTTCAGCTTCTAATGTTTTATTTAATTCTTCTATTGTAAATTGATATTTTACATTATATTGTTCTGAAGCTATACTTGTTGCATTTAAAACTAAATCATCTGTTGTTTTAACATTTCTTGGTTCTGTACTTTGAATAAAGAAATCTAATTTTGATGTTATATCAATTTTATTAACACCAACATATACATCTTCATTTGCTGAGTGAACTGTTACTCTATATGTTGTAACATTATCTGGTAGTTTAAATTTTACACTTGCCACTCCATTTGAATCTGTATATACAGTATCAAAATATGCTGTGTCTCCAAAATTTCCTCTTGTATCTCCACCACCGCCTCCAAATCCATCTGGTTCTTTACTTATAAAATCAAAATAGCTTGAATATGTATATATTGGGTATTCTGGATCTTGATATATTGTTGAAACAATTTCTGTTGAGTCTTCTTGTACTGCAAATACTGCTTCATTAACAACACTTATATTTACAAATGTTTTTATAGGCTTATTATTATTTGTTGTTTTTATTGTTAAATTTACTTCATCACCAGGTTTATATTCTGTTTTATCTGATTTTATGTCTATATCAACTTTTCTTGTTTCTTCATTAAAATCATAATAATATATTGGCATTCTATAAAATTTACCGTTATAATAATATGCTGATGTTATTTTACATCCTGGAAAATCTTTTTCTTCAAATTTATATTCAATTTCGCTCTTATCTGTTATCTTTGTAGTTAAAATATTTTCTTGTGCTGATATTAATAATAATTTTCCATTATTATCTATTTCTTGATTTCCTTTATTTGCTATACTTTCAGATAAAGTAAATTTAGCTGTATCTCCGATATTAAAGTTTGTTACATCTGCCTTTAAGAAATATCTGAATATATCATAATAATATGAAACAGTTTGTTTATAAGCTAATCTTCCTAAATTTGAGAAAAAGCCATATGAATATCCTAATTCTACATCTCTTTCATCTCTATATATGATTTTTTTAATTTCTATTTCTTTTCCGCTTCTATCTTGCAGTCTGAATATTAAAGTATATGTATAGCTATAAATTTCTGTATTATCCTTCATTTTCAAAGAACTTACATCATAACTCATTTTACCATTTTTCATATTTATTTCAGTAATTTTTTGTGTATTTTCTGTTATTACATAATCATATACTGGTTTATTTGTCTTTGTATATTTATCAAGCTCATATTTTACAACTTTCTTTTCATTTCTACTTTCTTTTAAGTCTATCTCAACTGTTGTATTATATTCACCATCATATAATTCTTTTAGATCATAACTTACTTCCATTTCTTTATCTTTTTGTAATTTATATGCACTTAATTCATAATTACTTCCTGTATTATTAACTGTTGTATATATGTCTCTATAAATTAATTCTACATCTTTTGTTGTAGCTGTATCATTATATTCTTCTAAATCTCCATTATATACTTCCATATACATATATGTTGTTATATATGTTTTTTCATCATCTTTTTCTATATCTACTGAAAAATGTGCAATTCCATTTTCATCTGTTTTTTCAAGTAATTCTTGTCCATTAAATCTTACAAGAACTTTTTTATTTGGTACAACAAGTCCTGTTATATGTGTTACTTTTACATCAAAATCATATTTTTCATTATTATATACATAATTTTTATTTGCTATAATTTCATATGTATAATTCTGAAGTTCATAATTTTCAATTGTTACATATCTTCCAGCAATTTCTTTATCTTTATAGTATAATGAAATCATTGCATATTCTACATCATAATGATTTTGTAATTCTATTTTATAATTATAATTTCCATCTTTTCCAATATTTATTTTTTCTTTGCTTTCACCATTAAATGATATATAAAACTCATCTTGTAAATCATTACCATATATTGCTTTTGGAACAAATCCCCATATATTTATTGTATCTGTACTCTTATATAATGTTCTATCTGTATAAATATAAGAATTTGAATAATATAATTCTTTATCGTAATTATATACACCTACAATTAGTTTGTTTTCTGTGTTACCAATTTTTAAGTATTTTATTGTTTCTGTTGTATCTGATGTAAATTTTACAATTCCTTCTGAATTTGTTGTTTTTTCTTCATTTTCATATTTTACCTTAATATTTGAAGCAATTCCGTTTTCATCTGCCACCCATACAAGAATATCATTTTCTGTATTTGTAATATATGCATTCAAATTATTTATTTGAATTGGAGTATTAAATAATTCTGAACCATTTTTATTTTTTATTATTGCAACATAATATCCATCTTGCAATGTTCTTGTTAATTTTATTCCATTTTCTATTAGATTAAAATCTACTTTTTGTAAATCTGTTGCTTTTGAATAATCTTTAGTTTGTAAATATTCTATAAAACTATCTGAACTATCAAATTTACCAATTTCAACATTTGTAATTTCAATATTTCCATTTGTTTGATAATATAATGATATATTTTCATTTGAATTATAAGTATTTATATTACCAATTGAATTTGATATATTTTCATATTTTTCTATAATTCCTGTATCATTATTTACACTAAATGAAAAAGTATAATTATCTTCTAATTCTTGATCATATATTTTTAATCCTTTTTTTACTGTTACAGTATATTGAGTTTGGTCTACTAATCCATTACTTGGTATAAATCTGTAAACTTTTCCTTTTTGTTCCCATGTTCCTTCAACTTCTGGTACTATTTGAACATATTTTTCGAAATTCTCTATATTTGAATAAGACATTTCAATTTCTATATTAGAACTTGTTAATACTTGATTAGACATATTTACTGGGTATGTATTTGTTACACTTAATTTGTTTGATGTTTGATATGCCCAACTATCTTTTGTTATTTTATCTTTTACATATTGTAATTTTAAAATTGTATTATCTGGTATATTTTGTTTAAATTTTAATTTATATTGTCCATCTTTCCCTGTTTTTTCTATAGAATATTCTAATGCTGGTTCTATATACAAACTTTTCTTTACACTTTCTATATTTGCATCTTTATCTGTATATATTATAAATTCTGAATCTTCTGATAAAATTTGATCAGATATTTTCGTTGGCTCTATTTTTGTTATTGATATTGTTTGAATTTGAGTAGAATCAAATTTCATAAAATTCATTCCTAATGCGAATATAATCACAAATATTGCTACAATAGATGTAATAGTCATTATCTTTTTATACTTCTTATTCTTTTTACTTTTTTGTTCATTTATTATTTTTTTCATATTATTTTCAAATTCTTCTGAAGGTAAAATTTTATTTTCAAATTTTTGCTTTAATATTTTATCTATTTCATCATTTCTATCCATTCAAATCCTCCTTTCTTGTATTTTCATCTAAGAAAATACTTTCTAATTTTTTTCTTGCTCTTGATAATCTTGATTTTACTGTTCCTTCTGGTAATTTTTGAATTTCTGAAATCTCTTTTATGTTAAAATCTTCAAAATAGTATAATATAACCATTGTTTTTAAATCTTCATCTAGTTTTTTTATGGCTTGTCTTACTCCAAAATCATCATATTTATCATTATAAACTAAATCTGTTTGATTATAATTTTCTAAATATATAATTTTTTTGTTTTGTCTATGAATTTTATTACATTCATTAATTAAAATTCTAATAAGCCACGTCTTAAAAAATTCTGCATTTTTCAATGTATGTATTTTTTCAAAAACAATTACTGTTGTATTTGAAATTGCATCAGATATTTCTTCTTCTGTTTTTAAAATACTGAATGCTACTCTATACATAGATTTCATATTTTCCATTAAAAGATTACCAATTTCATCTACATTGCCATTCCTGGCTTTTTCTACTTTCTCAGTATCCATGTTAATTTCATTCCTTTCTCAAGGCACCAATCTGATTGGAAAAGAATTAAATTTTGACAATAAAAATTTTATTTAAAAGGCAAGGGCGCATACTATTGTATGTAACCGCGTTTTAAATGAAATTTGAAGCAGTCAAAATTGTAATTATTTTTCAATCATTCCCCTTTCTATATCTTTATATACTCTTTAGATGTTTTTCTATATTATTTGGTTCACATATTTCAAACTTTTTATTAAATTTAAGTTTTATTTATAGAAAAAAATAAGAATTTCTATATAATTTTCATCACATAGAAATTCTTATTAATGTCTTTATGAGTTAAATTCGTCCAGTATTCCAACTTTATATTCAATGTCTTCCATATGTGGGAATATTTCTTTTACTCTTTTTAATGTAAGCATTGTCATTTTAGGTTGTGGATTTTTAGGGTCATCTGACAACAATTTTTGTGTATAGCAATTTTTGGCAGTTCTAAATAATACATATCGATTTCGTACATATGTATAATAAATTTGATATCCATTTTTTAAATCTAACCACATATCTTCAAATGTATAATTTTCCACTAATTTTCCTCCTTGTTATTTACACATTTCTTCAAATTCATTTTCACTAATAATTTGTACTCCTAAACTTTGTGCTTTTGTAAGTTTACTTCCTGCTTCTTCTCCTGCCAATAAATAAGTTGTTTTTTTAGATACAGAACTTGATGTTTTTCCTCCAAATTTTTCTATAATATTTGATGCTTCCTCTCTTGAATATTTTTCAAGTGAACCTGTTAATACAAAAGTTTTTCCTGCAAATCTGTCATCTTCATTTTCTTCTTTTTGTCTTTCCATGTTTACACCTGCATCTTTTAGTCTTTTTAACAAGTCTTTTGTTTGTTCTTGAGAGAAAAATTCACTTATACTATTTGCTACAATTGTTCCAACTTCATCTACTTTACTTAAATCTTCAATTGATGCATTTGCCAAATTATCCATATTTTCATATGTTTTTGCTAATACTTTAGCAGCTTTTACTCCTACATGTCTTATTCCTAATGCTGTTATTAATCTATATAAATCATTTTGCTTGCTTATATTTATACTATCTATTAAATTTTGAGCAAATTTTTTACCATTTTTCTTTAATGATGCTAAATCTTCAAATTCTAAATCATATATATCTGCAATATTTGAAATCATTTTCTTTTCAAGTAATATTCCTATAATATTTTCACCTAGCCCATCTATATTCATTGCTTCTCTTGATACAAAATGTACTAAATTTCTATATAATTTTGCTGGACATTCTATTCCTGTACATCTTACTGCAGACTCTCCTTCTTCTCTTACTGTTTCTGCACCACATACTGGGCAATGTGTTGGCATGACAAATTCTTTTTCTGTTCCATCTCTTTTTTCTACAACTGCTCGTACTATTTCTGGTATTACATCACCTGCTTTTTGTATTATAACTCTATCACCTATTTTTAATCCTTTTTCTTTAACAAAATCTTCATTGTGTAATGTTGTTTTAGATATAAGTGATCCAGCAACTCTTATTGGTTCTAATATTGCAAGTGGTGTTATTACTCCTGTTCTTCCTACTTGAAATTCTATATCTTTTAAAATTGTTTCTTTTTGTTCTGGTGGATATTTATATGCAATTGCCCATTTTGGAACTTTAGATGTTGTTCCTAAAATTGTTCTTAATTTTAAATTATCAACTTTAACAACTGCCCCATCTATTCCAAATGTTAAATTTTCTCTATCTTCTCCTATTTTATTTATTGCTTTTTTTACTTCTTCTATATTTGAACATGGTATACGAACAGGATTTACATTAAATCCTAATTTTTCTAAATATTCTAATTCTTCAAAGTGTGAATTAAATTCTTTTCCTTCTATTTTTTGAACATTAAATATATAAATATCTAATGGTCTTTTCTTTGTTATATTACTATCTAATTGTCTTAATGAACCAGCGGCTGCATTTCTTGCGTTTGCAAATAATTCTTCTTCATTTTCTTCTCTTTCTTGATTCATTTTTTCGAATTCTTTTTTAGATATAAATACTTCTCCCCTAACAGTTATATTTATTTTTTCTGGTAATTCTTGAGGTATTGTTTTTATTGTTTTCAAGTTTTCAGTTACATCTTCTCCAACTAGTCCATTTCCTCTAGTTGCTCCTCTTACAAGTTTTCCATCTTTATATTCTAATGCTGATGACAAACCATCTATTTTTGTTTCAACAACATATTTTACTTCATCTATTCCGTTTTCACTAGCTACTTTTTTTACTCTTTCATCAAATGCTTCAATTTCTTCAAAATTAAATACATCTTGTAAGCTTTGAAGTGGTACTTCATGTTCTACTTTAGCAAATCCTTCTTTTACATGTCCACCTACTTTTTGTGTTAATGAATCTTTTGTTATAAATTCTGGATTTTGACTTTCTAATGTTCTTAATTCTAACATCATCATATCATATTCAAAATCAGTTATTTCTGGGTTATCATCGTCATAATATTTTTTCGCATAATATTCTGTTTTTTTTCTAAGTTCTTCTATTCTTTCTTTTGCTTGTTTTTTATCCATGTCTTTAATTTTCCTCCTAATGTATATTTTCATTTTGATTATATCATTGTTAATTAAAAAATTCTATATTAGCGCAAAAAAATAAGATAGAATTTTTTCTATCTTACTTTATTTATTATTTATGCATCTGCTTTTGCTAAAATAATTAAACGTTGTTTACTGTCATCTGTACATGTTGTTAGTGAAATTTCTACAGCTCCTTGTGTATCTCTTGTCATATAATCAGCATCTGTATCACTTGTCTCAAATTTATTATAAATTGTATATGTCATTTTTTTGCCATCTAAATCTGTTATATAAATTTTATCTCCAATATTTAATTTTTTATTATTTGAGAAAAAGTTTCCATTTCTAAAGTTATGTCCTGCTATTGTTGTATTCCCAGGTTTGTTTAAACCATCACCTGTAGAATATACTTCACAAACTGCAGTTTCTAGTGAAGATTTTGAATATTCTGATTGTGCTATTATTGGACTTTTTAAACTAGTTTTAGGAATTTCTATTGTTCCTGAAATTAAAAAGCCATTAAATCTTTTTTCTTTAGTTTCTGTTGAATCCGTTTTGGTTGATTCTGTTGGTGTAGTAACATCTACATCAATTTGAGTGTCTGAAGTTACATCATCTTTGGGTTTATTTTTATTTGTATCTTCATTCCAAGAATCTGCAAAATTTTCTGCTTCTTTTTTACTATTTTCATTTGCTATAAATTTATATCCTAAAAATCCAATTATTCCAACAATTGCTATTATGATAATTATTAATAAAACTGTTAAAAATGTATTATATTTACTATTCATATTACCATCCCTTTCTTGAATTTTCGTTAAAACATATATATTTATTATAACATATTTTATCCAAAAAAGATAGCCATTTTAGTAAATTTATACTATTTTTTCTCCAAGCTTTTTTCCTGCTAATAAATGGAAGTGTAAGTGTCCTACTTCTTGACCTCCATCTTCACCACAATTTACAATTACTCTATATCCTTTTTCTTTGAAACCTTGCTTTTCTGCAATCTCATTAATAACTTTATATATTTTTGAAATTACTTTTTCATCTCCATCTTCCATTGTTGCAAGTGATGTTATATGTTTTTTTGGTATTACTAATACATGTATTGGTGCTGCTGGATTTATATCTTTAAATGCTAATACATCTTCATCTTCATATATTTTACTTGATGGTATTTCTCCTTTTATAATTCTGCAAAATAAACAGTTTTCTTCCATAATTAATCTCCTTCTAATTAAATTTTATTATTTTGAAAAATATAACTATTGAATAAAGCAAAGACCTGTAGGGATGACCCTAGCTATGTTTTTGCTATTAAATAGTTATATTTTCAAAATATATATTTAATCTAATATAGCCTTAATTCTTCTAATTCCTGAAGAACTTGATTCTTCTTTCTTTATTTTGAAATGTCCTAATTCAGATGTATTTGAAACATGAGGACCTCCACATAATTCAATTGAAACATCTCCTATTTTGTAAACAGAAACTATATCACCATATTTCTCAATAAACATTGCTTCTGCTCCCATTTTTATTGCATCATCTTTTTTCATTTCTAAATGCTCTACTGGAATTGCTTCTTTTATCCATTCATTTACTAAGTCTTCTGTTTTTTGTTTTTCTTCATCTGTCATTTTTGCTGGATGTGAGAAGTCAAATCTCATTCTTTCAGCAGTTATATTACTTCCTCTTTGATGTACATGTGAGCCTAACACTTGTTTTAATGCTGCATTTAATAAATGTGTTGCAGTATGATATTTTGTTTCCATTTCTCCTGTTGATGCTAATCCACCTTTGAATTTTTGTTCTGAACCAGCTCTTGATTTTTCTTGGTGTTCTTTAAATAGTTTATCAAATCCTTCTTTATCAATTTTCATTCCATTTTCTGTAGCTAGTTCTTCTGTAACTTCTGGTGGGAATCCATAAGTATCATATAATCTAAATACAACTTTACCTGGTACTATATTTTCGCCTTGTTGTTTAACTTGTCCAACTTCTTTTGCAAATTCTTTTTCACCTTTTTCAAGTGTTTTTACAAATTTGTCTTTTTCTTCTAAGATTACATTTTTTATTGTTTCTTTATTTGCTTCAAGTGCTGGATACATTTCTTTTAAGTTTTCAACATTTATATCTATTAGTGTTGATAATTCATCTAATGATATTTGAAGTTTATTCATATGTCTTACCATTCTACGAATTAATCTTCTTAATATATATCCTCTGTCAACATTGCTTGGTCTTCCACCATCACATATTATCATCATACTTGAACGTAAATGTTCTGCTACAACTCTTCTGCTTGCTATATTATCTACTTTTTGTAACTCTACTAGTTTATCCATAATTGGTGCAAATAATTCTGTTTCAAATGGTGTTTCTTTTCCTTCTAGTAACATTGTCATTCTTTCTAATCCTAAACCTGTATCAACATTGTGTTGTTTTAATTTTGAATATTTACCATTTTCATCTTTATAGAATTCCATAAATACATTGTTCCAAATTTCAACATATTTTCCACAACCACATGATGGATTACATTCTGGAGAACATTTTGTCTTTCCTGTATCATAAAACATCTCTGTATCTGGTCCACATGGTCCTGTTTCACCTGCTATCCACCAGTTATCATCTTTTCCAAAATAATATATTCTTTCTTCTGGAATTCCTGCTTTTTTCCAACATGATGCTGTTACTTCATCCCTTGCACAATCTTCATCACCAGCAAAACATGTTACTGATAATTTTTCAACTGGTATTCCTAATTCTTTTGTTAAGAAGTCATAACTCATTTGAATTGATTCTTCTTTAAAATAGTCTCCTAATGACCAATTTCCTAGCATTTCAAAATATGTTAAATGTCTATTATCTCCAACTTCATCAATATCGTTTGTTCTTACACATTTTTGATAATCAGTAAGTCTTGTTCCTGCTGGATGTGGTTCTCCTAATAAGTATGGTACTAATGGTTGCATTCCAGCTGTTGTAAATAATACTGATGGATCATTTTCTGGTATTAATGGTGCTGATGGTATTACAACATGTCCATGATTTTTAAAAAAGTTTAAATATTTATTTCTTATTTCTATTGCTTTCATTTTATTTTTCTCCTATCTACTTCCGCTTTTTACGGATTTTATTATACTCTAAAAAGTGTGAAAAATCAATACTTTGATTCTATTTTATCATTCTATCTCTTATATACTAACATCTCTTAAGATACACCAAGTTCCATTACTTTCTGGTAAACATTTAAATGTCATTTCTTCTTTTGTTATTGGATGTTCTATTGTAAGTTCATAAGCCCATAATGCTATTTGTTTTCCTTGTCCTCTTGTTCCATATTTTTGATCTCCAAATATACTATGCCCTGCATGTGATAATTGTACTCTTATTTGGTGATGTCTGCCTGTATGTAAATTTACTCTTACTAATGATAAATTTTTCAATTCATTATATGCTAAAACTTCATAGTCTAGTTTTGCTAATTTAGCATTTTTCTTATCTTTATTTACAACTTTACTTATATTATTTCTTTCATCTTTATATAAATAATCTTCTAAAATACCTTTGCTTTGTTCAAACTTTCCATCTACAACAGCTAAATATTTCTTCTTAAATATTTTTTCTCTTACTTGATCACTTAATCTTGATGCTGCTTTTGATGTTTTTGCAAATACCATTACACCACCAACTGGTCTATCTAGTCTATGAACTAACCCTAAATAAACATTTCCTGGTTTATTATATTTTTCTTTTATATATCTTTTTATTATAGTTAGCATATCCTCATCTGTAGTTTTATCAGCCTGTGATGGAACATTAGGTGGTTTTTCAACTACAATTATATGATTGTCTTCATATAATATTTTTAATTTTTGCATATATATTCCTTCTTTTCTAATTTTTTTCCCATTTTGCAAATATTCCGCATGGTAATACCATTTTTGATTCTGTCATCGGAAGTCCTATCTCTCCACATGAATACTTACCTTTATTTTTTATATTTAATCTTAATATGTTTTCTAACACAGTACTTGAAATTCCTGTTGTATATGAATTTATTAAGAAAAACAAAGGATTGTCTGATAAAACCCCTTTGCAAAGTTCTACTAAGTCACA
>OIZO01001515.1_pt1 | contig 11689 bp, 15 predicted proteins | sample 1588551 | NCBI WGS metagenome assembly OIZO01 (sample SAMN03283271) | human gut metagenome | biome: human-associated habitat; material: feces | host: Homo sapiens | place: Peru | collected 2012 | reverse complement strand
ATCTCCATCATCCGCAACATCGACACCGATGCGGATAAGCAGCAGTTCCTTGCCGGCCTTGTCACTTACGCCAAGCCCCGCAGCATCCAGGTGCTGGCCGAGGGAGTGGAGACCATGGCCGAGCTGCAAACGGTGCTGGAGCTGGGCGTAGACCTCTTGCAGGGCTACGGCTGTGCCCGCCCGGCCCCGGTGCCCGGGCCCATCGCCCCCGAGGCCATGGACGTCCTCCGGGAGGTCAATGACCGAAAGCGCTGGAAGATCGAATAATGCGCGCAAAACCAAAAAGGCCCATCGCCGCTTGGACGATGGGCCTTTTGATATGGTTCAGTGGATGAACCCCACAAAGATGGGGCAGAGCACAGCGGTGAGGACGCCTGCCACGGCGATGGAAAGGCCGCTCATGGCGCCCTCCACCTCACCCATCTGCAGGGCCTTGCTGGTACCCACGGCATGGGCCGAGGTGCCGATGCCCACGCCTTTGGCAATGGGGTCGGTGATGTGGAACACCTTGCACACCGTTTCGGCCAGCAGGCTGCCCGCAATGCCGGTGAGGATGACGATGGCACCGGTCAGGGCGGCAATGCCGCCCAGCTCAGCGGCCACGTCCATGCTGATGGCGGTGGTCACCGACTTGGGCAGCAGGGTGGCGTACTGCTCTTTGGTCAGGTCCAGCGCCAGGGCAAGAGCAAGGGCACTGCCCAGGCTGACCAGTGTGCCGACCGAGATGCCGGCGATGATGGCGGCGGCGTTCTCCCGGAGCAGGTCCCACTTTTCATACAGCGGGATGGCCAGAGCCACGGTGGCCGGCAGCAGCAGGTAGTTCACCGGGGCGGCGCTGGCCTTGTAGTCGGCGTAGGGAATCTTGCACACAGACAGGAAGATGATGACAAAGATGCTGCCCAGCAGCAGGGGATTGAAGATGGCCTTGCCGGTGACCCGGTTGATCAGGGCACCCAGTGCAAAGGCTGCCAGCGTGAGCAGCACGCCCCACGCCGCCGACCCGGACAGGAAATCATTCAGCATGGTCTGCCTCCTTCTTTTTGCGGCCGGTCATGGCCTGGGTGGTGCGGCCGGCGGATACCATCACCAGCACGGTCACCGGGATGATGGCAATGACGATGGGCAGCAGCATGTTGCCCATCTCGGCCCACAGCTCCATCACGCCGGCTGCGGCAGGCACGAACAGCAGCGGGAAGATGCCGGTGAGATAGATGCCCACCTCTTTCACGTCATCCAGCTTCACAAAGCCGAAGTTCAGGGCAGCCAGCAGCAGCACCAGCCCGTAGACACTGGCAGGCACCGGCAGCGGCAGCACGGCGTGCAGCACCTCGCCCAGAAAACAGAAGGCCAGAATGCGCGCAAACTGAAAAATGTATTTCGTAAGGGATCGCTCCTTTCACAGCTGCAGAAAAAATGCGGGACACAAGTGGTAGTATACCGCATCGTCGGACGTCCATCAACCGTGATACTTGCCAAGAATTCCCACACATTTCGCGAGGAACTGTGCAAAAAAGGCGCACCGCAAAACGCGGTGCGCCGTAAGAAGCCGGAGCAGGAACGAGTCAGATCACATAGTCGTTGCCAGCCTGATCGGGCAGGGCAAGATCGGCAAGGGTGATGTGGCTGAAATAGTTGGAGATGAGGTCGTTCAGGCCTTTCCACATCTCATAGGTGCGGCAGTTGGCCAGGCGGGCGCAGGGGGATGCACCCGGCGTCAGGCAGGTGACGGGGGCCAGGCTGCCCTCGGTGAGCATGAGGATCTCCTCCACGGTGTACTGGTCGGGGCTGCGGGTCAGGCGGTAACCGCCGCCCTTGCCGCGCAGACCCTCCAGAAAGCCGTTCTGCACCAGCACCTTGAGGATGTTCTCCAAATACTTTTCCGAGATCTCCTGCCGTGCGGCGACTTCCTTGAGGGGAACGTATTTTTCCGCCTGATGTTCGGCAAGGTCGATCATCACGCGCAGCGCATAGCGCCCTTTGGTGGAAACGATCATATTCGTGTACTTCCTTTGATGTCCATAGAATGTTAAACCTATTATACAACAGGGTAAATAATATTTCAATCCCACTTTTTTGCAAAAAAGCATTGACAAGCAGGGCAAAGGGGACTATAATACCATCAAACCCACAAACAATGTTGGTTTAAAGGTTTGTAGTTCCGGGCCGCACCTCGGGTGCCGGGGCCCGTTCGAGAAGTTGTATCTGTATCAGGAGGGAATTTATTATGAGCAAGATCTATACTGCCGCTGACCAGCTGATCGGTCACACCCCGCTGCTGGAGCTCACCCACATTGAAAAGGAGCAGCAGCTGTCTGCTCACATTCTGGCCAAGCTGGAGTACTTCAACCCGGCCGGTTCCGTGAAGGACCGCATTGCCAAGAAGATGATCGACGACGCCGAGGCCAAGGGCCTGCTGAAGGAAGGCTCCGTGATCATCGAGCCCACCTCCGGCAATACCGGCATCGGCCTGGCTGCCGTGGCAGCTGCCAAGGGCTACCGCATCATCATCGTCATGCCCGAGACCATGAGCGTGGAGCGCCGCCAGCTGATGAAGGCTTACGGTGCCGAGCTGGTGCTCAGCGAGGGTGCCAAGGGCATGAAGGGCGCCATTGCCAAGGCCGATGAGCTGGCAAAGGAGATCCCCAATTCCTTCATCCCCGGCCAGTTTGTGAACCCGGCCAACCCCCAGGCACACATCGAGACCACCGGCCCCGAGATCTGGGACGATACCGACGGTAAGGTGGACATCTTTGTGGCAGGCGTTGGCACCGGCGGCACCGTGACCGGCGTGGGCAAGTACCTGAAGAGCAAGAACCCCGACGTGAAGGTCGTGGCCGTGGAGCCCGCCTCCTCCCCGGTGCTGAGCAAGGGCACTGCCGGTGCGCACAAGATCCAGGGCATCGGCGCAGGCTTTGTGCCGGACGTGCTGGACACCAAGGTTTATGATGAGATCATTGCCGTGGAGAACGACGACGCCTTTTCCACCGGTCGGCTGATCGGTCACAAGGAAGGTGTGCTGGTGGGCATTTCTTCCGGTGCTGCCGTCTGGGCTGCCCTGCAGCTGGCAAAGCGCCCGGAGAACGCTGGCAAGAACATCGTGGTGCTGCTGCCCGATACCGGCGACCGCTACCTGTCCACTCCGCTGTTCGCAGACTGATCACTCTATTTGTAGAACCGTTGCATCCCGCCCGGATTTCCGGGCGGGATTTTTTTGCACTCCGGCCGCCGGATGACTCTATTGACGAACACTCTAAAAAAAGGTATACTGTACAGGTACAATTGAATATTGTCGGGGTGTTGCGCAGTTGGTAGCGCGCCTGCTTTGGGAGCAGGAGGCCGCGAGTTCGAGTCTCGCCACTCCGACCACGAAAAAAGCCACGATATAACGTTAGAAATGACGCTTGTATCGTGGCTTTATTTGTTGCATATAGGTTTGAAAAAGGCTGGAAAGTGCGACAAAAATGCGACAAATTCAGGAAAAACCTGTTTTGTGCGACAGTGTGCGCCCCGTTCTGTATGCCTTGCCTATACCATACGGCTGTATAATGGGCTGCTATATGCCCCTGCTTCGGGGGTATCACAAATCACGATACCCATATAACCCCGCTTATGGGGGAGCGATATCTAATACCGACCCACTATCCCCCACCTATGGGGGAATAACGCGGCAGGCTCTCCCATCGACACAAGCGGCAATGGGGTCAATCTGACGGACTGCACCGATCTGTGTAATCGGCTCAAAATTGCGCTGGTGTTGGATGCGCTCAAAATTGAGCGTAACTCAATTACGACCCCCTGCCCGGTCTGCCTGATAGCACTATCACAGAATCGTGATGCCTGGCGGTTTCCTGCTGGGTCTATCCTCTTTTGGATGCACCCACCTGTGAAGATGTCCCACTTTTGGGGATGTGTCTTTGCAGATACCGCCAGATGTGACGGCATTGCATAGGCTTCGCTTCTGGGTGCGTGGGATGCCTGTGCAGATGCGTGGGAAACAGGCTTTCGGAGTCTGGCAATGAAAGTATATGGCTAAACATAAAAAGAGCGCAGAACCCTTTATTTTCAGGCTCTGCGCTGTGCTGTGTGCTGTTTAGTGCTGGGGGCTGGGCTGGATGTTCAGCAGCTTCATAATAGCGGGATAATCACCGCTGTGCTGTTCAAGCTGCTTGCCCAATGCTTCAATCTCCGGCTGGCTGCTCTGTGATACCCGGTCAATCAGAGCGACTACAATATCAATCACTTCGGGGTGCTTCTGGGCTTTGGCTCTAATCAGGCTTGCAATCTGGCTGACTTCTGCGGTGCTGTTCTGTTTGTTCATTGTCTGCTGTCCTTTCTATATCTCGTGTTCGTGTGTCTTGTGATTATACGTTCAACGGCTGGACTTGCGACCGACCGAAAAACGATGCCTTGTAAACTGCGCTGTCGCCTTTCGTGGCGTGAATGAGAACCGCTTGAAACAGGCTCTTAGAGCCATGCACGACCTCATATCCTGCGGCTTTCCATCCTGCCCATGTGTTGACCTGTTCGGTCACTCCTGCGGCGTTCTGGGCTTCTGCAATGCGCTTGTCATTGACAGGCTGGGCTTTCGCAGATGCCCATGCACGATGCAAGCACTCTGCGAATGCTGCAACGCCCTTGCGGTACAGCTTCCACGCCTTGCACATGATTTCATGCAGATTGTACGTCATTTTTACTACCTCACTTTACAACGTGGGGCAGGGCTGCTATAATTGCCTTGCCCCTTTGGGTTTGCTCGGTGTGTCTGTTTGGCGATGGAACACCGGGCATTTTCTTTTATACAGCATATCGGGAAGTGGACTACTGACTTAGCTAACTCTAGGTATTTGCGCTCCCGGTTCTTACTTCGTCCCTTGCCTTCCGGTCGTGCTTCCCTTGCTGTGATTATAGTATACACTATTTAATAGTATATGTCTATTGACAGACTGCACAATATTAAACAGTGTAAATTGTGCTATTTTGTACTGTTAAATTGTGTGCTTTTGTGGTATACTGTTTAACAAGAAGAATCACCGATCTATACGACAGGGGGCTTTATATGGTAACAGAAGCACGGAAAAGAGCTAATGCCAAATGGGACAAAGAAAACATGACTATTCTCGGATGCAGAGTAAAGAAAGACTATGCTGCCAGATTCCGGGCTGCTTGTGTAGCCGCCGGGACTACTCCAAACGCTGTGCTGAAACAGGCGGCTGATGATTTCTTGAAAGAGCATCCAGCAGATGAAGAATCACCTATCGAGGAATAAAGGGGGCTTGTGGTATGGCTACTATTATCGGCTGTCTGCTTTTTGGATTTTGGTTCTTTCAAGCCTTGTTTAAGGCAAGCAAATAACCGCATGATTCCTAGAATCTCCGTTTCAACAGATATGTAATTTTGTTGCAAAAATATTCCCTGCATCTGACGTTCAAGCCGGGTGCAGGGATTCTTTGTTTCTAGCTGGTTAACTACGACTAATAAAACCAACTAAAACACAATTCATAAAAATAGCGTGATTTCGTGAAATTAAATCAGCTTTCAATCTTAAAGGACACGCCGCAAAGGTTCGACTCCATAAAATCACCGTAGCACTCCCACGCTGCTGCGTTGTTGTACTGGGCAAGCAGTTCGATGGTGTGCAGTGCAACAATCATCTCGTCTGCGCCGTTGATTTCATCGTGTCCGAAATCTTTCAGTTCTTTCCGGCTCAATCCTGCGATAAATGCTCGTGCTTCTGCCACATATTCAAGGGTGTTCGGGGTGTCCTCGCTGGTGCTGGTGTCCGTGTCTGCGGGGGCTTCTTCGCTGTCCTCGTGGCTTGTAAACTCGTCTGCGCTGATAGCAGACTGCAACTCTGCACCAGCGTCAAAAGCGTAATCCTCTGCCAGTTCGATAGCGTCAGAAATGGCAGCGGACAGCTTGCGGCCAACTTCCTTATCTTCCAGCCCTTCCAACAGGCCGGAGCATTCAAAAATCTTATCCATTAATGGCTTGTTCTTCAAACGGTCAACTGCGTAAAGGTAAAGTGCCGAATTGTCAACGTGGTTCACAACCATTGTGTTTTCCTCCTGTTTATGCCTGTGCGGTGTATTCGGTCATCCATTCACGGATGCTATAAGGGTTCATCGGGTAAGGGCTGATAACTTGGTTTGTTGCCTTGTCTGCAACGCTGTAAAGCCCTGCCATGCGTTCAGGAACCAGTTTCAAACCGTTTCGCCGGGCTTCCTTGTGACATTCTCTCAAGACCTCTTCAAAGCACATTGTGCGTGTCCTCCTGTTCGTCTTTCTCTGTATCTTCGGGGGTATCATCTTCCAGCGGTTCAAGTTCAATCTGTCCGGCGCACTGGGTCAACGTCCGGCGAATGGCTTTCAGCTTGCGGAACGTGGAACTTGCTCGGCTGCGCTCCTGCTGATAAAACCTCTGCATCTCTTTCAAGCCCTTTTCGCCCTCGCTGGGGCGATAATAACCGCCGTGCGGCTTGCAGGACGAAAGACAGGGCGAACCGTCCTCTAACTCTGCAACGATCTGTGAACGGAGCGCACGTTCTGGCAAACCTGTCTGGGCTGATAAGGCTTTCAGGCTGATTGCGTGTTCTTCTCCGACTGGAAGTAGATTGAAAATTTTGCTCATGCTGTTCCTTTCCGTGTACAGATATGGTACACTAGAAACGCACTCAACTGCGTATGTGTTTTTGTGTGCTGCCGCTTTATCTGGTAGGAACAGGTAAGGCGGCTTTTATTTTGGCTGTATCAACTTGGTGCAGTGCAAAGCCCTTGCGTGTACCAATCTGGGATAGTGTACAGCGGATTCCTCCGGGCTGACTGTACCAACTTGAAACAGTGCAGTAACGATGATACGTCATTTTATTTTCTGGCATACTGTACCACTTTGGGGCAGATATAACTACATATAGCCACCCTATGCGGTGAATTTAAGGCGGGTTCTTCCAATCAAAGATAAAGCGGTAATCATTCGGGGTGCGAGTGGTTCGACCACTTTTGACCAGCTCCACAAACTTGGCTTTTTGCAGTTCGTTCATGTACCGATTGAAAGATGTTCGGGGGATTCCATACTGTTCTGCCTTAGATGCTGCCATTTGAAAATTGATTCGGCCAGCAGCTTGCATGGAACAGCAGATATACAGCTTGAACGCTCCCGGACTTAGTGCTTTGAAGCAATCGTTAAAAAGCAGGGTGTCCCCGACTTGAATAAACCGCTTTTCTCGTCCATCTCGTGCAGCCGACAGCCAGCCGGGTAAAGGTCTTGCACTTTGGCATTTTGACATTTGATGTTATCACCTCCCGGCGGCTTGCTCCGGCTGCTTTTGCCTGTTTGGAATGAAATAGCGTCCTGTTTCGGATACTTCCAACTGCAAAAGCTCGTCCATGTGTACAGTCACAGCATATTCCCATTTCGGTTGTGCGTTGTGTACCCACCAGTCAACAATGCAGACAACGCCAGACGGAAAGCGAATAATGAACCCGGCTCTAATAAGCGGCTCTAAACATCGTTCGGTGCGCCGTAGACAACGCAAGGTGGATGCGGTATCAACGAATCCATTGTTATCTGCCCGCATACACAGATGGAAGTAAATTGCTTGTGACTTTGCTGGCAAGTCAAGAAACTTGTCCATCTCGGTAATATCTGAACAGAGCATTCTTTTTCGTGCAATCGCCATGTATCAGCCTACCTTTCCCCCTGCGTTGAATCTGCGAATGCCGTTGACGTTCTCCGGCTCTACCTGTTCGCCCTGCTCAAAGAACCGGGCAAGGCTGTCCAGGTTTACAAGCCACCGCCGGGAAGATACTGCGGTATATCGCACCTTTCCAGAACGGCACAGATTGCGAAGATAATGCACAGAACATCCAAACTGTTCGGCTGCGTCTTTGATTCGTGCCATTCTGGGGTAAGGGATAGCGGAACTATTCATTCTTAACACCTCCGTTCTTCTGTTTGGCTGCCTTCATCAGCCGGATGCACCTGCGTACTCGCTCCACCTTTTCATCTGGGAGCGTGGTGTCAACAAGCCAGCTTGAAAATGTGGAATTTCTCAACTGCAAAGCGGCTGCGACACGCCACAAAGCAAAGCCTGATTCGTTGACTTCTTTTTCAAGTGTGGTCACGTTTTATTCCTCCTGTTTGCTTTCCTGCTGGGGTTCGGTCTGCTGCATCTCTGCCGCTTTTTTTGCCCAATAGCGTTTTTGATTTGCTTTTATGCGCTCTTTGTTCTTTGCGTAATAAGCACGACTATATGCGTTTTTAGCGGCTTTAATGGCTTCATGCTCACTCATTTGCGGTTCACCTCCTTTCCTTGTAGCAACATTTTATCACAAAAATATATACAAAATCAATTTAAGAATACCGTGACATCATTATTCGATAATGTGATATTTGTATTGATTTTTATATTTTTATATGATACAATGGAGCTAGAGGTGATAAGAATGGATTATAAGCTATTTTCGGAACGTCTGAAAAAAGCACGAGCAGATAAGGGATGGAGCCAAATTAAACTTGCGGATGCTGTAGGTGTTAGACAAAATACAATTTCGGGTTACGAAAATTCAGCAGGGGAGAAAGGCAACAGCCCCAAATTAGATGTAGCTGCAAGAATCGCAGAGTGTTTAGATGTATCACTTGACTGGCTTGTTGGTATGGACAAAGAAAACAATGAATCAGAAATGACGGGAAAAGATTTTTTGAAATACCTTATCAAGCTATTGAAAAATCCCAAAGCTGTTCTTACTCAAAAACAGCATGATGATAGCTTTTTTGATTACTATATAGATGCCATTACTCTAGGTGACGCTTTCGATTACAGTACAAGGAATAACATCGGATTTTCTCTTGATGTGAATGGACTTGATGCCCACAAGCTGTATGAACGCCTGAACGATTCTCTTACTATAAGCAGTAAGTTAGAAAACTGTGGCGTTCCAGATGAAACAATCAGTGATGTGGTAAATGATATGGAGAACAAAATGGTACAAGAGTACGGCAAGCTGTTCGATATTGATAAAATACCATTCTAGTATAAAGGTGATTCTAATGGCACAGATAACGAAGAAAACAGCTAAAGACGGTTCGGTGTCCTATTTCGTCCGTGCATATAAAGGCAGGGATAAGGCGCATGGAAACAAGGTTTTAACAGAGTGCTGCACCCTTGTCCCTCCTGCCGGACTGACCCCGAAAAAGGCTGAAAGGTGGGTGCGGGAACAAGCAAACCAGTTTGAACAGGAAGTGCGAAACGGTTTACTGTTGTACGCAGATATGACGTTTGACGAGCTGATTGACAAGTGGTTTGAACAGTACATCGACAAAAAATGCAAGCCCAAAACCGCCAGCGAATACCGCTATTTGCGTCCTCGTATCTCTGCCGCACTTGGTCACATGAAAGTTAGCGATATTAAACCATCACACCTAATGATGTTCTATGATGATTTGGAAACGGTGGGCGCACGGAAAGATTCAACCTTTATCGCCACAGCAGCCCTTTTGAAGCTGTTACCTCGTGGCAAGCGTCAGGCAATGACAAAGGCCGCTGGTATCGGTGGGCGGTCTATGTCCTGCATCTGCGCCGGGCAGGGTGTCAGCAGGGCAACGGCTGAAAAGGTAGCAGATGCCGCCGGGATGCAATTTTCAAAGGCTTTCACCGAACAATACCGTGATGGTGGAAGATTGAGCGGAAACACTGCGTTGCACTATCACAGAATGCTATCCAGCATTTTCACAAAGGCAGTTCAATGGGGCATTGTGCAGGATAACCCGGTAAAGAGGGCAGAGCCGCCAAAGAGCAATGAAGTGTCCGTGAACTATCTGGAAGAAGATGATGTGAAACGGCTGCTTGTAGCCTTGCAGGATGCGCCCCCGCAATTCTCGGCTATTGTCCAGCTTGGTTTGTTCACTGGTATGCGTAGGGGTGAAATCTGCGGCTTGCGCTGGTCTGATATTGACTTTGAGCGTTCTACAATCACCGTGAACCGCACCTCTGAATGGCTGCCGCACATGGGAATTGTTTTCACCGAACCTAAAACTAAAGCGTCAAACCGTACCTTCAAGGTGGGCAAGCACTGTTTTGATATGCTGAAAGAATATCGGCTCTATCAAAACGGTATCCGGCGCAAGGCTGGTACAGCGTGGGCGCAGACTGTACAAATCGAGAACGAAAAAACTGTACAAAATGACTTGCTTTTCACTCGATGGGATGGAACTCCCCTCGACTTGAACCGGGTAACAACTTGGTTTCCGAAGTTCATGCAAGAACACGATCTCCCGGCGGTCACTGTCCACAGCTTGCGCCATACTTACGCCAGCTTGCTGATAGCGGCTCATGTTCCCATCGTCACGGTTGCCGGACGGCTTGGACACGCTCAAACCAGCACGACAACGGATATTTACGCAGGGTTCATCAAATCGGCAGATGCAGCGGCTTCGGATACTATGGACGCAGTGTTTGACCATATCAAGCAGCTAAAGCCAGATGATGCAAAACAGGCATAAAGAAAGACAGTCCACAGCGGCGAATTGTACCGGGCTTGTGGACTGCCTTTTTATTTGCTTTGGAAAATTTCGCCTTTTTGTTTTGTGCGGCTGATTTCGCCCCTCACGGCAGGGGGTAGGGTGTCGCCCTGTATACCCTGTAGGTGGGTGCTCCCTGATTCGCAGAGTACCGCCGGGCAGGGGTGAACGGTTTGTTATACCCTCGTTCCCTGCTGGGGTGTGCCTGGCTCTCCCCATCGTGCGTGTGCTGGGTGCTGGCTTCATCCTCGATGCGCTGCACTCGCTGGCTCTTGTGTCCTGTTTATGGTATCGCCGGAAAGTGCGACAGAATTGCGACAACTTTAGAAAGCAAGCAAAAACAATCCATCACTATAAAACAAGAAAATGACGTATCATCTATACTATATGCACTTATCGAAAGCACAAGATTACATGGATTCCATGCTTTGGGAGCAGGAGACCGCGAGTTCGAGTCTCGCCACTCCGATACTGCAAACGCACGTTGATTCGATGAGGATCGGCGTGCGTTTTTGTTTTGCTTGTGAAACTGCCGGTAAAATCCGAATGTGTGCAAAAACTGCGCACACTGCAAGACCGTTTTCCAAAAGCAGAGCAGCCTTTTTTCTATTTCCTCCCCTTTTGCGGGATTGATAAAAGCCCACAAGTGCGGTATACTGAATAGTACTTTATTTAAGAGAAGTAAGGAGGTGCGGCCCATGGCGATCGGTGTACCCCGCCCGCTGGCGTTGGAAAAGCCGCAGGCAGTGGATCTGGCACAGGCGGCGCGGTATTTCGGCGCGCGCGGCGAGCCGGACGCTGCCACTCTGGCACTACTGCAAAAGTGCGCGGTGCCGCTGCTGGCGGCGGCGACGCCCCGGGCGGTGTGGCTGCTGGCAGACACCCCCGCTCTGACCGAAGCCGGGCTTCTGCCCGGTGAGGACGTGCACAAGCACCTGAAAGGCTGCGGGCAGGCCATTCTGCTGGCGGTAACACTGGGCCCCGGGGTGGATGCCCAGATCCGCCGGGCGGGCGTAGGCGACATTGCCGCCGGGGTGGCCTCCGATGCCTTGGGCAGCGCACTGGCCGAGCAGACCGCCGATGCTGCCGAGGCGCAGCTGCGCCAGTGGGCAGCCACTGAGGGAAAGTATCTGACCGGGCGCTTTTCGCCCGGCTACGGCGATTGGGACATCG
>OIZO01001506.1_pt1 | contig 11719 bp, 5 predicted proteins | sample 1588551 | NCBI WGS metagenome assembly OIZO01 (sample SAMN03283271) | human gut metagenome | biome: human-associated habitat; material: feces | host: Homo sapiens | place: Peru | collected 2012 | reverse complement strand
TTTTTATTCTCTTTTTACTCACTTAGGTGTGCAACTTCATTATACAATCTACCAAGAACAAATTTTGCTGGTAAGTTAACGGCGGATGTTGCTTACAAATATATTATACGAGGAGGAACGTAATGGAAAAGATAGAAACTATTGCAAAGCTTAAGACTGATATTGTAGGCTTGCGTTCAGAAGTAGCACCGCTTGACAAAGATGTCAGAAAGCTTTTAGAACACATTGATGACGATAAATTTATTCCGGAAGATTTAGGGAATCATGTTCGAAATACGCTTAGCTCAATTGATGTCTTACAAAAAGGGCTTTTTGGCGCGTTTAATGAATTAGGCGTCGGAAGATTACCGAATACTATCACGGACACGGAAGCTGCTCTTGATGCTAAGGCAGATGAATTTAAGTCAGTTGCTTTGTGGAAGGATTGTCTTGACTTCATTAGCAGGCTGCATTCTCCTGCTCCTATGGCTGAAACATTTTTAGATATAGCAAGGTCTGAAATAGCAGCTATGGAACCGGAAACTTTGGGGAACGAAGAACTGGAAAAAGCTATTGAGAAATATATCAAGCTAAAAGAAGTATACATAGAAGAAAGTGCCGAAAAGAAAGCTGATCTATATATAGAGCTTGTTACGGGAGGGCAATTCCCAAAAGAACTTCTTATCCAGCTGAATGTTTCCGGTGGGCTTTATCTTGAGGATGCAATAGCTAAAGCTGATGTATCAGACAACAATCAACCGCCTGCAAAGGATGAAAAGTGTGCTTCTACAACATTGGCTGAGATTGAGATTGCGGAAGTGTTGGAGAAAGCAGAACCGACTGTAGAGGATGAGACCGCTGAGCTTTCTAGCAAAGATGGTACCGACTCAGAGAAGGAAAGTGATAGCCTTGAAGAAGTAGCATACGGCTTGGTTGACGGCAAAGGAGAAGACGATTCGAAATTTGCCGAATTTGATTCTGACGAGAGACGCACTCGACTAGAAAAGGCTTTAAAAGGGTTAACTATACCTAAGAATACAGTATTTACTGATTATCTATCAGAACTCATTGATGTTAAGACGGAAAAAGATAAAAAGGGAAAAAAGTTTAACGTATCATCAATCAAGGGAGAACTTCAAGCTGATGTAGTGAAGTCTACATTGCTTTTAATTAGTTTATGGGGGTTTGCAGCTTGTGATGTGTTCGAAATTTGTTCTCCGAAGAGGAATGCTGTGGCAAAAGAATTCCAATTGGATAAGCTAGTAAAAAGTGGTTATGTTAAAAGAATAACCGATCCTAATCTTGGGAATATATATACTATAACTGAATTGGGGATGCCTATTTTTGAATCACCGACAGCAAGAAAAATTTTAAATTTTGAGGGAAAACCTATTTTCAATAATCACGGCAAGTATAGTGTTTCTAATATTAGAAAAGTGACGGCCTTTGCTGTTGTTGATATGGGTAGAACCGTTTGGCGAGTGACTAGAAATCCAAAAGTTACGAAAGATGAGCACATAACAGATTTTGCTACTAGTAATGGTTTTTCTAAATCTTCCGCTATTTTCCGAGAGAAAATTAAGGTGAATGATGAAGTGTTCCAGATTGCATGCACTGGTGTATTCGATACTTCTTTTGACTTTAGCTTTAGCAAGGCTGTGAAGCTAGTCAAACAGATGCTTAGAGAAGATGATGTTAAGTCTGAAAACACTACATTGATCATACTTGGTACAAGTGCTGAACAGGCTAAGTCTGTTACAGAGTGGATGGTTGAGAATATACCTGAAATCAAAGCTATTCAGCTTTGTTATAAGGTAATTGGGAAGGAAGAAGTTTACAGGCTGCATGATGATAGTTGTGTTGATTTATACGAAGAGCTTGTTGAGCATTTAAATAATGGTAAAGGTGGAACAGCTGGAGAAGAATTTTCTACAGAAAAAGATAGCTTAACTGAAAGTTCTGTAGCTGCATCAAATACAGAGGATGAATCTGCTGAAAAATCAACTGAAGATCTAGAGAATGATAGTACCCTTACGGCTGTTCCTGAAGCTGTGTATTGTCATGAGTATCTTGAACCTTTTAAAGTTTCTGCTGAGGTTCTGAAGAAAAATACTAAGTTTAAGGCTGCTTCTATACGGAAGGAATTAGTTGGAGCAGTACGTCAAGGCATTAAACATATCGCGGAATTTGGGTTCTTTACTCCAAAAATATTTGCTATTTTGCTAGGTAATACTAACGAACCAGTAGATTTTGCTTTCTACAGGATGCTTAAGGATGGATACCTTGTCAAAACGAGCTATGACAAGGTTGGTAGTATATATACCATATCACCTTTTGGAAAGAAACTATATAAAACCCAATCCATTAAGAATGCATTGGGGTTGAAGACAACATTGTTTGAAGAAATGTCAGATGATTTTCTGTCTTCAATTTGTCAGATGGTTGGGATAGCTGCTGCAAATGCAGTTGAGAATATTTTTAGTGACATGTATCCTGGCGGACTCAAATTTAGTTCACCGATTTTTAGAGTAGATGCATTAGGCATATGCCCTAATGCATATTTTGGTGATATAGAATTTGACAATGGGGCTTCTGTTCTAGAAATAGTAGTATGTGGCGTGTATGCTAATTCGTTTAATAAAGACTTTACTGAGTTCCTTGAATCCATGTCTTCTAAAAAGAGGGAACAGAAAAAGCCTTCTGATTTATATATCGTCGTTCCCGGCGTTTCTAAGGCTCAGGCAAAAGCTCTTATCGGGTGGTATCTTGAGAATAATGAAGGCGCATCTTGTGACAATATCTGCTATAAAGTAATTGGGGAAAAGGGATTCTACCGCTATGCTGATGATAAAGAGATTGTGTTTGATGAAGCGCTTCTTAAAGCCATTAGTAAAAATAAGGATGCTGTTGTAGAAATTGCTAAACAAGATGAAGATGCACCTGTGGATGTAGAATTGGTAGCAGATGATAACATTGAAGACGAGCAGGTTGAGGAGAATGAAGCTAAAGATACTCAAGCATCAAATAAGTCTGCTGTAGCTTCTGATGATGGGACTGATACCGATTTATGTAACCAAGTTGCTCCGGAAGCTGCTCCAATCACGCAGACAGAGATCCTTTCAGAGGAAAAGATAGCTCTATATAAACAAGATGCTGAGAAGATGTTATCAGAAGGAAAAGTTTACTGTGCGACAGCCTACTATAAAGCATTGTCTTTGAAATATCCTGAATTTGATGATGCTTATCATCAGATTGCCTACGCAGTAAACGATCCTGCTATGAGCTGTATCTATTCCTCTGACAGCGTATCTAACGTATTCCTTAATTCAGAGGCTGTAGATGACTATTTCTTTGCTTCTGCTGGGCTTCGTTGTGCATTCAGCGACCAAGTAAGTTATGACTATAATGTTCCATTGCTTCAAGGTGTGCTTGAAAGCAATGTGGTCGTCGAGGAATACCCGGAACTTAAGGATAGCCTTTATAAGCTTTTTGCTTTCAAAAAAGAGCATAATGCAGGTTTGGATAGGTATGCTGACTACCGCCGTAAGGATGAGGCGTTCAAAAACAAGATTCTTAAAGATCTTGCTGTCAGCGCCAAAGAAAAACAGCAGCATTTTATCTATGAGAATACAGATTCAAAGAACAACCGGCGGTACAGTGAAACTGTTAAACTTATTTTTGATCGCAAAGGAATCTTCGATAAATATCTTGGTTATGTTGCGAATCGTATAGAAGATTTCGACAAGATTACCGAAATGAAAGACTATCTTGCTTCATTGTTTATTCGTGATGATTCTATTATTGATCCTGAAAATATTGATAAAAGTAAGGTGGAAAAATATATCGACGAGAAGTGGGAGATTGCTGGCAGTCTTATTAAAAACGTGCACAGAAGTTCCAATCTTGTCAGCGGAATGCGTAGTGGGCTGTTCAACCGGATATTGAGCGTGATTGAAGTGCTTGCACAATACATCCTGGTGGCTGAGACTTCTGCTGAAACCGATGAACGGGTTATGGGTGAATACAACCGAGTTAAAAAAGATGCTTTGGCTGATTTCAAAGCTTTGACAATTAAACTTAAGGGTGCATTGGAAAAAGGGTGTGCTTCTGCTATTGTCCTCAAGAAGACTGTTGATGAGCTTGTTAGCCGTTTGGATGGTAGTTATGTAGCAAGCCAGCATAAGTATTTTTATAAAAACTTCCTTAAGAATAAGTATGTGCTGCTAAATTCCCGTTTTATTCCTTATTTTTATGATGTAGATGATGAGCTTGGCGAGATCTCTTGTACGGCACGTATCAAAAAGCACGCGGCAGAAGAAGAAATAGGTTGGGATAAACGTCTTGATATGCTTCTTGGAGAAGAAGATAATTTCGGAAGTATTGAGCTTATCCTTGAGCTATTGGATGAGACTAGAGATTCCAGATATAGTGAGAAATATAAAGAAGAGACTAATTTCGAGGATTCAAAGGCAAGAGCCATTGCAGGCATTACGCTTGAAAAGAAGAATTTTATTGAGCGTATAGAGCTTCGCCAAAGCTTTGGACAGATTGACAGTACTGATTCCGAAGCTAAGTTCCGTATGATGGAAAAAATGGATGAATGCTTCAACGAAGCCGTAGAAACCGGCAACTATGGATTTTATAAGCTTGTAGGCGAGGCATACATCCAGAAAATCCAGAATGATTCGAAGGTAATAGGAGAACGTCTTAAAGAGTCTCTTGAAGGCTATAAGGAATCTCATGAAGGTTGGGCGGAAGATGAAACGATAGCACGGGCAGTAGGTACTATTGAGTCTCGAATAGAAGGGCAGAACTATACTGCAGCTGAAGATCTTTTGAACCGTCTTGAAGACGATGAACTTCAAATTGTGTCCTCCAGCATTCATATTGATTACTTTGAAGACTTCATGAACCAATATGAACGCAATTACAGAGATGTCCAGAATATGAAGGTCAATATAAAGACGATTCTTAGTTCCATCAAGGGTGCCAAGGACCGTAAAGGTGCCGAAGCTTTGAGTAATAAATGGATTGCCGACCAGCGCTCTATAAAGACGCAGACTGTAACTGCATTGTTTGAAGCGCTGGCTTTCCGGGTAGAGAAAGTAGAGGCGGAGGCATCTATTTCTGATAAATACCCGAGCTTCAGCATCCTTTTGAAGAAGCCTGTCAACGGACGCAAAAACAACTACAGTCATCCTATTTCTGCTTTTGGTTCTATCGCTGAAGAAAAGCCGTTTAGAGCGGTATTCCTTTTCGGACGTTTTGATGAAAACAGCCTTGTTTCTGTAATGAAGGAGATTGGTGAAGAACGTCCGACAATGATTTTCTTGGATTTTGCACTGAGTGCTTCTGTACGTCGAGCTATCGCCAGAAAGACCAAAGAAGCCTTTCATCAGATATTTGCAGTTGTGGATCGCGTTGCTTTCTGCTACCTTGTAAGCAGGTATACGGAGACTGCTGTTCAGAATATGCTTATGGACATTGTTATGCCTTTTACCTACTATCAGCCTTATGTATCCAGTTCTGTAAAGCTTATGCCCCCTGAAATTTTTATGGGCAGAAAGAACGAACTGCATAAGATTGAAAGTGCAGATGGTGTAAATATCGTCTATGGTGGTCGTCAGCTTGGCAAGTCTGCTTTGCTCCAGCGTGCCCAAAGGGATATAAATTTTGATGAAAGCGGAGACAGAGCTGTCCTTGTAACCATTAAGGGGCTTGATTATGAGAAAGCTGCTATGAAAGTTTCTCGCGAGCTTAGTATGCAGCGTTTCTTCAAGAAACGTTTTGAGACCTCTGATTGGTACGAACTTGCAGATGCAATTAAGGACGTACTGCTTGATCCGTCTAATAAGATTCCGTATTTCCTGTTGCTTTTGGATGAAGCGGATGCATTTATTGAAAGCAGTGCTCAGGTGGAATATGCTCCCATTGATGCTCTCAAGGACATTCAAGGTATCGGTATAGGGCGTTTCAAATTCGTTATGGCCGGTCTGCGCAACGTTATCCAGTTTGACAGGGAGAGGGCATTAGGCAATAATTCTGTATTGACACAGCTTAGCAGCCTGACGGTTAAACCTTTCAGTGTGAGCGAAGCTATGGAATTGCTTGAAGTACCGTTGTCCTATCTTGGTTTCCGTTTCGGTAAGGATGAAAGAACCGAAGCGCTTGTTGCAAGTATTTTCAGCAATACCAATTACTTTCCGGGCCTTTTGCAGCTGTACTGCGAAAAGCTTGTGGAAAGCATGCGTAAACCTGATTATGCCGGATACGATGAATTTGATTCTCCTGCTTATATGGTATCGGAAACGCATATCCAGAAAATATTGGGTGAACGTGAGCTTCAAGAAGAAATCAGAAACAAGTTCATTATTACGCTAGAACTTGATGACGATAACTTCTACTACGTAATTGCTCTTCTTATCACCTATGCTCATTATAACAACGAGGATAGCCAGGGCTGCACTCCCAAAGAAATAATCAGCATGGCTAAGGAATTTGATATCAGCAAATTCAATGATATGAGCGTTGACAAAGTAGGGGTTTTGATGAACGAGATGCGTGAGCTGAATATCCTGCAATTGGTTGGTAAGGACGGTTATCGTATGAATCGTTTCAACTTCTATCAGATGATGGGAACAGAAGATGATGTATTTACTAAGCTTTGCGAAATGGGGTGATAGAGGATGCAAGGTAATATTTGGTGGCTTAAACTGGCAAATCCCAGACGCTTTGTTGACTCTATTGTGACAACTGCTAAGGAAGGTAAGAGCATCATTCTGAGTATGCCTCAGGTTATTCCGTGGGAAGCTGATTTTTATGAAACAGTCCAATTAGAATTGGAAAGAGCATTTCCAATCAAATTATTTAAATATGTGGATGATGTGGGAAACGATGTCGGAAAGTTCTTCCTTGACAGATTTTGTAAGGAAGAAAAGAGGCTTCAATATCGGGGGAACAAAAGTTATGCCAAGTTTTTGGGTGAGAGTGATGATATTACGCTGCATGACAGAGTACTTTGGGTCAAGAACTTTCCTGTAGAATTGTATAATGACTGCTTGAACTTCATTAGCGAGTATTATATGTGCAGGGGAAATAAAAATGCAGCAGTGTTCATTTTTGAAATTCGGGATAAAGATGTTCATAATGCTTCTAGAAAACATCTAGTGAATATTTCTTTTGAATCGCAGATTTCTGACTATGACAAGTATAGCTTTTGTACAATACTTGCTGCTGAGGCCAACTGCGATACTGCTGTAAGGCCATATCTTGCCGATCTAGTATCGCTCGTGTGCAAGAACGATATAGAATTGAGTGCCGAGTGTGTGGTATCGTGGCCGGTGTTTATAAATGATCCGGTAAAAGGTCTAGAGCGTATATGCGAGAATAGGTGTCGCAGTAATGGAGAGCAGTATCTTCTGAATGTCGATGAGGGCGAGATAGAAGGAAGTATCTGGGAAGCTCAGATAAGGAACGTGTTCCCTATATTGGAACGGTATAGAATGAAGTTTATTGCGTCCAACAGGGAGAAGATAGCTTCCATACTCAAATCTCATGATATTCATAATGCTGAATCAGAAGTTTTGAGTGATCCTCTAGATGTAGAGCTTGGTACATTATGCTATATGAGTGCAAGCGGGCTTCTGCAGCTGACACCGCCTGTTAATAGTGAGCTGCATGCCTATAAGGAAGCAAGAAACGCATTGGCCCATATGAAGCTTTTGGAGTATTCGAGCGTTATGAAGTTCCTCAAAAAACGGTAACTAATCTTAACAAACTGTATTTAAAAGAAAGATAGAAAAATCCTGTGCTGATAATTGTTGGCACAGGTTTTTTGTGGGATATAGAATTTTATATATCTGAAGCACTTTGGAATTTTGCCTATCTACTGAGAGTAGTATAAAACGTAAGGTAAGCGTAAAATATAATGACGTGCAAAAAAATAGAACCGCCGGATAGGCGGTTCGGGCTTACAATTAATGTACTCCAGCTTTACACCAGTCAGGAGCGTTTTCCGGAAGTAATGGTTTAATCCAATCAGGCTTTGTCTGGTCAAGCTTAGGTGCTGTTCTAAAGATATAGCACAGATAATTGTAAGGATTGAGTTTATTCTCTTTTGCGGTTTCTACAATGCTAAACATAATGGCACTGCCTTGTGCTCCTTTTGGTGACACAGCAAACAAGAAGTTTTTGCGGTCAATAACAAATGGTTTAATGCTTCGCTCGGCAAGGTTGTTGGTAAGCTCCAATCTTGCATCTAGCAAAACATTAGTAAGATAAGGCCATTGCTTCTCAAGATACGTTAGGGCTTTAGCTAACGCTCCTTTAGGAGCTGCATTTACAGTTTTTGCCCATGCGTAAAAATCGTCGAAAAGCGGTTTTAAGTGCTTCTGGCGTTCTTCATAACGTTTTTCTAAAGCAAGCGCATTTATGCGTTTATCTTCTTTGAATATTTTGGTGCAAAATCCTAATGCCGTATTTATTGCTGTATTGGCTGCAGATTTTCCTTTGGGCATAGCCTTTTGCGCATCCATAAACTTGCGTCGTAGATGAGCCCAACAACCAACGTTTACAATGTCTTTATTCAATTTGTGGTACGGCTCATAACCATCGGTTAAAAGGTATCCCTTAAATCCCTCTAAGAAGACCTCAGGATATTTACCGGCTCTGCCTGGAGCGTACTCATAGAGTGTAATTGCATGGTCTGCATTGCTGCTAGTGCGGTAAAGCCACATATAGCTTTGTGCTTCAGCTTTGCGGTCTTCCTCTCTGAGTACTTGCAGCACGGTTTCATCTGCATGCAGAACATCATGCTGAATTAGCTGCCTGCGCAGCTCTTCATAAATCGGCTTTAGCCACAGCTCGGTCGCACCCAGCATCCAGTTAGACATTGTCTGTCTGGGAAGCATAATCCCATCTCTGTGCAGGTTTTGTTCCATACGGTAAATAGGTGTGCCCATAACGAATTTCTCATTAATAAAATGAGCAATAGCCTCCGGTGAAGCAAAGCCACCGGGGATAACGGTATTTTCTTTGGGGACCTTAGTAATAGGAGTGCTCTCGGAGTTTTTGCTGCAGTTCCTGCAGGCATAGGTATAGTAAACGTCCTCGCGGACAATAACCTGTCTAGGGATAATGACAAGAGATTTACGGATTTCCTTGCCAATAACCTGCATTTTTTCACCACATATATTGCAGATAAGATCCTCATCAGAAAGCTTGTGCTCTACTGTTTCCGTAGGTACGTTTTCAGGCAGCTTGTTCAAAAGATCAGCAGAACGTTTTTTACGAGTGTGCTTTTCAACAGTAACTACCGGCTCCTCTTCGGCAGCTTCAAAAATTTCGGATTTGCCACTCATAGCTTCTGCCTCGTCAAACAGGCGGATCAGCTTGTCGTCCAAAGCTTTGTCAAGTTTTTCGCTGGATTTGCCGTATTGGCGTTGTACAGAGATACGGAGCTGCTCCATGAAGTAGTCAAGCTGGTGCTCCAACTTAGCTTTTTCCTTAAGAAGTTCAGCATTTTGCTTTTCTACAGCAGCTTGCTGTTGCAACATGGCAGCTTGTTGCACAAGCAATGCTTCATACTCAGCACGAGATAATGTAATTGTATCGTTGGTGTTGTTTACGTTCATATTCATGAGTAATATTATACACTAAAAAAGCCGTGCAGAACACGGCTTAAAAGCAATTATACATTATACCGATGTGAGTCCGGTTACGGGCTTTAAGGCCTTGGGCTGGTCAGTACTCAGGCCTTCAATTAGCCAACGGTACTGCTGCTCAGTAAGCATACGCGCTTCTTCACCATTGCGAGGCCAGCAGAAAGCGCCACGCTCCAACCGCTTGTAAAGCAGGATGAATCCGTTGTCCTCCCAAAGCAAGGCCTTAATGCGGTCGCGTCTGCGACCACAAAACAGAAATAAGGTGTTGGTAAACGGATCAAGCTGGAACTGGTCCTGCACTATACTGGCAAGTCCATCTATACCACGGCGCAAGTCAGTGTAGCCAACTGCCAGGTATATCTTATCCGCTTTAATATCCGTCAGCATTGCCTTAGCCCCTTGCAGATGGCTGCAATTGAGCTGGCCTTGGCGTTGGAATAAAGCTTAACTGTTATGCCGTTGACTTCAAGGCTGGCGATTACTTCGGGAGTAATTTCTTTGGAAGTAATACTGGTTGTACTAACGGAGATTTCAGCAAATTGAGAAACTAGTGCTTGAACGTTAGCTACAGCAGTATCAAAAAGTTTTCTTTGCCAGTGATAATAGCTAGAGCAAGGTATATCATTTTGCTGGCACCACGCTCTGACAGTAAGATTGCTGGCTCTGCAAGCGCTTACTCGTTCCATCCAAAGCTTAATGGTAGCATCTTTATTAAGATTAATAAGCTCACTTGTCATATATCAATCATCCTCCTAAGGTTTAAAGACTACGGTAGATCCTACTGTAGTCTGGTAGAGTCTACCGTAGTCTTTAGCGATAGCTTGATTATGACATGGGAAGACTAGGATAACAAGCCGTCATTATATTTGACGCTTACCTTACCTTTTTCCATTGCGCCATTTGCTTTCAGCTATCAGTTTAAGTTTATAAAAAAACTGCACCTTTAATGAATTTTCAACAAATCACAAGAGGTGCAGTAAAATATTATTTAGACCCACCTAACTGAAAATAAAGCATACTGTAATCATTGGAGATATTGCGCATTTCTGCCAGCGCATTTAAGATATTATTTCTAGTTTCTGTGGAACTTTGCATTTTTTGGGTAAAAACCGTTTCAAACCGACTTACAACATCATTAATTATTTCGTTCATAGCCTGCGTTAACTCATTAGCTATATCATCTGCCATATAAGCACATTTTTGTTGTAACTCTTGTTGCGCCTGAGCATCTGCTTCTGCTTTACGCCGTTCATATTCATTACGTGCCTGAGCAGCTTCTATAGCTTTATCATCATTGTTCCCTAATATTCCCCCTATAAATGTCACTATTTCATAAGCAAAAAGTGCTTGCCCTATTACCGGTATAAATTTAGATGCTGTTTTACCTAACGTGGATTTTAAAATAGTTTTACCAAGTGTTGTTTGTGCCAATTTTTTAGTTACCATTTCTGCAACAGGAACTGTGACAGGAATTTTATCGCTTACAATACCTATTGCCTTCGGCAACATTAAAGCTGTTTTATTCTTTTTAAAATTATCCAGCATTTCCATACTTGTAAGTATCAATCCACTAATACGTTCTTTTCTATCTTCACTAGTTTCGTTAACTTGGCAATATTCAAAAGGCTCTTTAGTCGGAGCAACAGCAATTCCACTACACATATTAGAATCAATCTTAATTTTTTCTAATATGTCAACTAATGATTTTATATCTACAGCTAAAGCAGCCTGCATATCTTCTATATATTTTTCTATTTCATCTTTTACATTTTTAACAATTTTATCAATTTCTTTTTGTACTGCTTCATTAACAGCATCTTGGTTGTTTCGGTTAGCCCAAATTACATCCGGTAAATTTTTACCAAGTTTATCTGTTTTAAACTTGATAAAATCACTAATATCCCTACGTATATTATTTTTACGTTCACGCAAAGAGGACAATAAATTATTAATACATCTTATTTCTTCCTCATTGTCACACTTCTCTAAGTTATTAATGATAATTTCTATATTTTTTTCAATCTCTAAATTGCAATAAGAAGTTGCACACTTTTTGAAAATTAAGATGCATAGATCTT
>OIZO01001504.1_pt1 | contig 11728 bp, 11 predicted proteins | sample 1588551 | NCBI WGS metagenome assembly OIZO01 (sample SAMN03283271) | human gut metagenome | biome: human-associated habitat; material: feces | host: Homo sapiens | place: Peru | collected 2012 | reverse complement strand
GCTCTACAAATCGGGCTTTTATAAGGTCATCCAATAATTGTAATTCCTGCCGTCTATTATCGATTATATCACGAACTTTAACTAACTTTTCAACAACTTCTCTTTGTATCAACAACTCTGGAAGTTCTATTTCATATTCTCTAACACTTGCCGCTGATAAGTTCGGCTGGGAGCTTCCGTTATTCGCCTTCGTAAGTTGCTCCTTTATCGCTGGTGATTCTAAAGCTAACATCAAATATTCACCATATAATTTTTCTGAATTAGGCCTTATTATTACAAGAGACGATGCTATAGCACCTTTTATATCTGTACTTACAATTGCCTTCTTCCCAATTGAGCCTCTTAAGCAATACAAAATATCTCCTTCTTGGAATTTGCCTGAACTTAATTTTTCATACTTATCTTTAGAAATATAATTCATTTCATCAAAAGCAATTTCTCGCCCATTTAAGTGTCCTGCATTTACAAACGGAACTTCTCCATCATTTGTAATATCTATATTTTCTGCTGCAGGAATTTGTGGTAATCCTGGCATTGTCATTATTTTTCCTGTATATATAACAATAAAACCTGCTCCTGCTTTTAATTCTACATCACTAATATTTATATTAAATTTTTCAGCACATTCTATATTTTTTGCATTATCAGAAAATGAATATTGTGTTTTAGCTATACAAATTGGTAAATTTCCATATCCTAATTTTTTTATTTTTTCGACTTTTTTCATTGTTTCATCACTAAATATTACATTTTCTGCGCCATAAACATTTTGTGCTACTTTTTTTACTTTATCAACTATAGAATCATTTAAATCATAACAATATTTAATTGTTTGAACTTCTGGCATATTAACTATCTTTTGTGCAATATCTATTGCTCCATTTCCACCTTTTGCCCAACTTTCTACAATACTTACTTCAATATTTCTTTGGGTTAATTCTTCTTTTAGATAATTTAGTTCAACATCTGTGTCTGTATTGAATTTATTTATTGCTACTATTACATTTTGTCCGAAAATATTTTTTAAGTTATCAATATGTTTATATAAATTTTTCATTCCTTTTTTTAATGCTTCTATATTTTCATTTAAAATTTTCTCTTTTGGAACTCCTCCATGATATTTTAATGCTTTTATTGTAGCAACACATATTACAACATCTGGTTTTATTTGTGCTTTTCTACATTTTATATCAATAAATTTTTCAGCACCTAAATCTGCTCCAAATCCTGCTTCTGTTATTGTATATTCTGCAAGTTCCATTCCTAATTTTGTTGCTATTACAGAATTACAACCATGTGCAATATTAGCAAATGGACCTCCATGTATAATTGCAGGTGTATGTTCTAATGTTTGTACTAGATTTGGTTTTATTGCATCTTTCAATAATACTGTCATTGCCCCTTCTGCTTTTAAGTCTTTGGCAAATATTGGTTCTTCTTTTTTATTATATCCTATTATTATATTTCCAAGTCTTTGCTTTAATTCTTCTATATTTTCAGATAAGCACACTATTGCCATTATTTCTGAAGCAACTGATATATCAAATCCATCTTCTCTTGGAACTATTTTGCTTTCTCCAGATAATCCTGTCTGTATTTTTCTTAATTGTCTATCATTTAAGTCAACACATCTTTTCCATACTACTTTTTCTATTTGCAATTTATTTCCATAATATATATGATTATCTATCATTGCTGACAATAAATTGTTTGCAGATGTTATTGCATGTATATCTCCTGTAAAATGCAAGTTTATATCTTCCATTGGAGCTACTTGTGCATGTCCTCCACCTGTTGCACCACCTTTCATTCCGAAAACTGGTCCTAATGATGGTTCTCTTAATGCTAGTATTGATTTCTTTCCAATTTTTCTTAATCCATCTGCAATTGCTATTGATATTGTTGTTTTTCCTTCACCTAAGGGTGTTGGGCTCATTGCAGTTACTAATACTAATTTCCCTTTTGAATTTTTATTATATTTTTCAAAATTTGATATTTTCGCCTTGTATTTTCCATACAATTCCACATCATTTTCATCTATATTTGTTTTTTTGGCTATGTCTAATATATTTTCAAGATTTACTTGTTTTGCAATTTCTATATCTGTCATTTTTTCTCATCCTTTCTCATTAATATTATGCAAATAAGCCAACAATAATTCCAAGAAAAGCTCCTACAAATACTTGGATTGGTGTATGCCCTAGTACTTCTACAAGTTTCTCTTGGACTTGAACATTAGTAAGACCTGGTGTTTCAATTATTCTATTTAGTAATTTTGCTTGTTTTCCTGCTGCTCTTCTTACACCTGCAGCATCATACATAACAACTAATGCAAAAATTAGTGCAAGTGCAAATATATTAGAATCAAATCCTTCTGCTTTTCCTATCATTGTTGCAATACACATTGCTACTGCTGAATGTGAACTTGGCATTCCACCAGCTCCTACAATTCTTTTAAAGTTAAATTTCTTTGTTTTTATTAATTCATATATTACTTTAAATGTTTGTATACAAAACCATAATATTAATGGTATATATAAATATCTATTTGTAATCATTTTTTGAAAATTGTTCATTATGCTTTTTCTCCCTTTTATTCATTATTTGTATCAAAAGGCTTTTCTTCAAAATCACCGTTTTTTTCTAACAAAATTGTTATTTTCTTTTCTGCTTTTTCCAAAATATTATTACATTGTTTTGCAATTTTCATTCCTTCTTCAAATTTTTTTACAGATTCATCTAAGTTTAATTCGCCTTTTTCTAATTCTGTTACTATATTTTCTAAATTTTCCATTAATTTTTCAAAATTATTTTCTTCCATATTTTTGCCTTTCTTTCATATTACTTATAAATTTTAGTTTTTAACACTACTTCTTCCTCACCTATGTTTTCTGAATACGTTATTGTTGCTATTACTTCTTTATAATTTTCTTGTCTATTTACAACTGTTACAATATTATATCCTTTTGGTAATGATTCATAATAACTTGTACTAAATATTTTATCATTAGTTATTGTTCCTTCTGGAATTTTATCATACTCATATTGTTGTTTTATACTTTCTATTACTTGAATTGCAATATTAGTAGCAGTAACCTTTCTGTTTGCTTTTTTTGTAATATTATATATATTTGAAAATAATGTTGTTACTAATGGAACAAAAATCATTAGTATTACTATTGCTATTGTTGCATCAATTCCAGTTATTCCTTTATTACTTTTTAATTTATTCATTTTCTTATCCTTAATGTAATTAACTTACATTTTCCTTTCCAATCATTTGTATTACTGATATATAATATATCAATAATCATTAATAAAATCAATAGTAAACAAAAAAAAACGACTAGAAAAATTTTCTAGTCATAAAATATATACTATTTTTTATTTTGATTTTTGTTAATGAATATTAAAGCAATTATTAATATAATAATTCCACCAATCAGTAATTTTATAAAATCTAAATATTCAAAATTTATAGAATTATTTAATTCTTGATTATTATTATTTTCTATTTCTATATTTCCTAAATAATTTGCTTTTAATTCTTCATTCCAAACATCTTTATTTACAATTTTTATATAATAATTTGAGTTTTCTTTTAATGATTCATATGGTTCACCTATACTTAAATAAACTTTATAATTTCCTTGTTCCATTTTTTGTGGTAATTTATCATTTATTTTTAATATATATCTATTATCTTGTAATTGTTTTCTTATATCAATATCTGTTTCTACTCTATATATTTGAGTACCATTAGTATATATTAATTCTATTTTTTTCTCTTTTATTATATTTCCAAAACCTATATTCTGTAGAACTATAGATACATCAGCAGATTCATTTGCCTTTTTTCCATTTATATTAATATCCTGTAAAAGTAACCTATATCCAAGATGATTTTGAATATATGTCATTCCATCTTTTCCAATATAATTTGAATCATTTCCTGTATATTTAGTATTTTTCCATTTTTCTTTTACTTCTCTATCATATGTTCTATTCAAATAATTACAATGTCTATTTTTCATATCTTCTATTGCATTTTTTAAATCATTATATACACTATTTTTGTTTTGAGCTTCTCCTCCAAATGCAGTATATTTAGTTTGTTCACTTTGCCATATTAAACTTTCTGTTCTTTCATTCTTTTCATATGTTCCTAAATCTGTTTCTGAAGCCAGATACCCATCATTATGCAATCCCAATCTTGCAATTTCCTCATTTGAATATGAATTATTTTCAGATATTGTTTGTTTATTTCCTATATATTCAGTTATAAACTGTGGTTTTCTTAAATTTATTTGTATTTCTTCTGGAATAACTTCTAAAAGCTTCTTTATTATTTTATTTTTTTTGTCTAATTCTTTATCATATTTTCCATCATGCCATTCTCCATATGAGCCTAAATATCCAGCCTCTACAACAAATATTATGTCTTTATTGGTTATATATACATCTTTTAATTGTTCTATTTGTCTTAATATTATATCAAATTCTGGTTCTGGATTTTTAGCACCCTTACTATCATAAACTACACGAAAGATTACTTTGTATCCATGTTTTCTCATTATTGAAAAATATTCATTTATATTTTTAATCTTTGAATTTGTTATATCTGTATTGCCTTTTACATAATTAATAAGATTTAATTGAAAAGATATTATTGAAACATCAGGATATTCTTCTTCTGTTGCTTTTATTTGTTTCTCAAATTCTGAATAATCTTCATCACCTTTTTGTAATTCTTTCTGTATCAATTTATAAAACCCTCTATCTGGGTTTTTTACTACTGTAATATCTTCTTCTGTTATTTCATTAGCAAATGATGCTAATGGTATCACTACTATTAGCATCATAAGTATAACAACTACTTGTAGTCGTTTCATAGTTTAGGCTCCTTTTATTTCGTAAAATATTTATTTAACACATCTGCTGATAATCCTGTTGTATCAAACTCATTGCAATATACATATGTTTTTTGTTTACCATTGATTGCATTTTCATTTTCCCTTTCCCATATTTTAGGTCCAGATTTCAATTTATAACATTCATAAAATGTTTTTGTAAAATCTGTTACATTTGGTGTATTATCAAATAGTTGTTCTGATACATTTTCAAGATTAGTACATCTACAAAATGTTTTTTGAAAACTTGTTACTTTAGTGTTATTTGCAAATAAATTTTCAGGGATTTCTCCCAAATTATTACAATATGCAAATGTCTCTACAAAACTAGTAACATTTGTTGCTTTTTCAAATAATTTTTCTGGAATAGTTGTTAAACTTGTACAATTTTCGAATGTTCCTTTAAATGATTTTGTGTTTTCATTAATATATTGAAACAAATTCTCTGGAATAGTTCTTAAACTCGTACAACCTGAAAATAGATGGTCAAAAGATCCAGAATTACAATTGGTAAAAGATTCTTGCATTGGCTCTGCAATTTCTGTTAAATTTACAGCCTTTCTAAATTCATATTCTTCTGCTTTAACATTTCCCCATGATACTATTTTTATTATTTTCTTTAATAATTCTGGATATGTACTTGCATATGATGATAAAGTAAAATATCCACATTTCCCTGATATACTTATATTATAGTCTCCTGCTTGAGTATATGTATGTTCTGGTCTTTTTGCTGTTGAATTTTCTCCACCTACATGTTCTTTTTCTGATCCATCTCCCCAATCTATTGTACAATCATAATTTGATTGGAACCATTCATCATCTATAAATGGTAATACTATATTATCATTAGCATTTACTCTCCAAGTTGTTATTAAACTATTTTTATCTATCTCTGGTTTAGGATCTTCCGGATTGGTTGCTTCTGTTTTAGATATTTCTACAGTTGTTTCTTTCTCTGCAATTCTTTTTCCGTTTGAATCTATATATACTACATTTTTCCCATCTAATATATATACATCTTTTTCTCCTGAACCTTTTCCATATTTGTTTTTATTTGATAATATTTTACTTGCATCTATATAGTAATATTTTTCCCCTTCTACTATATATCCATTATCAATCAACATTTGTTTTTTATCTACTAATGCATCTTTTATAACTTCTTCATTAATTTTCAAATTGATTTGCTCAGCAATATGTCCTAGTTCATTTTGCAATTTTGCTGTTTCTGCATTCTTTGAAATAGAACTATCTCCATTAAGTATTGCAAGTGATACACCTGCCAATATTAACATTACTATAATTGTAACTGCTAGTGCTATTAATGTTATTCCTTTCTCATTTCTAATTTTCATATTTTTCCTCCTTTGTTTTTTCTTTATATATTTTTCTTTATATATCTTATAACTTTTATAATTTTTTTGTCAATACATAAACTGTAATTTTTTTTAATATTCAACTGATAATTAATTTATATCTATACATAAAAATAAAGATGAAATTTTTAAAAACTTTTCATCTTTATTTTTGATATAAAAACTATATTATATAATTATTTATTTACTGTTTCTTTTAATGCTTTACCAGCTTTGAATACTGGAGCTTTTGATGCAGGTATTTTTATCTCTTCTTTAGTTTGAGGATTTCTACCTTTTCTTGCAGCTCTTTTTCTAACTTCGAATGATCCAAATCCAACTAATTGAATTTTGTCTCCTCCTTTTAATGCATCAGAAACAACTTCAACAAATGCGTTTAATGTTTCTTCTGTTACTTTTTTTGATTCTCCTGTTTTTGCAGACATTGCTGCTACTAATTCAGCTTTGTTCATTGTGAATTACCTCCTATATATTTTGTAATAATAATATGTACTTATATTGCAGTCTTTAAGCAATATCTGTACTTTTCTGTTTATTTATTCTCCAAAATATTATAAAATCCCTCTTTTTTTTTAATAAATTTTCATTTTTGTTAAAATATTTAAGATTTTATCACCTTTTGGAAGCATTTTTATATCTTCTTTGCTATAAATCTTTAATGCTATTACTGACATTAAATATATTATAACTGCAAATATTATTGAAATTATTGTTGCTTTATTTCCATGTAAAAATGTATTACTTAGTAAATTATATATTGTATATGAGCATACTCCCATTATTCCAGCTGCAATTCCTGGTTTTATAACAAATTTCTTAAATGGTAAATCTAGTTTTATATATTTTTGTAATACTATAAATACAATTGCAAATGCTGTTGCATGACATGCAATTGTTGCAATTGCTGCTCCATATACATTTAATGCTGGTATTCTTAATAAAATTAAATTTAAAATTAATTTAACTACACATCCGGCTCCTAATGCAAATGCTGGTACCATTACTTTTCCAAATCCTTGTAATGCTCCACTTATTGTTTGGTTTAATATTGAGAATATTACACCAATCGCAACAAGTTGTAGTAATACTGCTCCTTCATTAGCTCTTGGGTATAATAAGTTTAAAATTGGTTGTGCAAATACAACTAAACCTACTACACATGGAAGTCCAATTAACATTGATGTCATTAATGAAAATGATACTCTTTTTGTTGCTGTTTCATGATCATTTTTGGCTTTAGCTGCTGATATTGCTGGTACCAATGCTGTTGAAAATGCTATATTTATTGCTAGTGGTAAATTTGTTATTGTATCAACTTTTCCACCTAATATTCCATATAATTTTTTTGCAGCATCTGATGTCATATATGTATTTAATATTCTTTTTACTGTAAATGAATCTATGTTTTTATTAAATGATGTCATTATTGAACTTAATGTTAATGGAATTGACACCATTAAGATTTTCTTTACAATTGTTTTTACATCTTCATATTTATAATTTACTGTTTGTGCAATTTCATTTCCAATTTCTTTTCTTTTTGTTCTGTAATATATGAACATATATGCAAAACTTGAAAATGTTGCTATTGTTGTTGCCACATTTGCTCCTGCTGCCATCATTTCTGTTGAAGTTGATGTTATATATGCAACAATTTCTACTATTACTATAGTTAATATTGTTTTAAATATTTGTTCTAATGTTTGTGCCCTTGCTGTAATTTTTAATGTTCTTCTACCATTAAAATATCCTCTAAATACTGATGATATTGATACGAAAAATATTGCTGGTGATAATGCAATTAATGTTAATTCTGCTTCTGGAATTTGAATCCAATTATATGCAATTGTATGTGCTCCAAAAAATAATAACATTGTCCCAATTGCACCAATTATTCCAAATGTTGCTAATGCTACTTTAAATATTCTATTAGCACCTTTATTATCTCCTAATGCTAATCTTTCTGAAACTAATTTAGATATTGCATTTGGTACACCTATTGATGAAATTGTAAGTAATAATGCATATATTTGATATCCACTAATATATATTGCATTTCCTGCATCTCCAAAACCATCTCTATTTGTTAAATATAATGTATATATTAATCCCAAAACTTTTATCAAAATTTGAGAAAACATTATAGTCATTACACCTTGCATAAAACTTTCTTTTTTTACTTTTGTTTTTTCTTCAGTCATTTTGTCCTCCTAACTATCAATTCAATCTTGTAAATTATATACATAAAAACCAAAAATATCAATAACTTTAATAAAATTCATTGACAAAAATCACATTTTGTATTAAAATATTTGAGTGAATATTGAAATATGATTTAAATTTGAACTTCTCCCCGGTAGTTTAAAATTTAAATTTCATATAAATAAAATTAAAATTTTAAATAGGAGGATTAGTACTACCATGAACAATGTTACATATAGTGCAAAAAAATCAGAAGTTGAAAGAAAATGGTATATAATCGATGCTACAGACAAGCCACTTGGTAGAGTTGCTACTGAAGCTGCTAGATTACTTAGAGGAAAACATAAACCAACTTTCACACCAAATATTGATACAGGTGATAATGTTATCATCATTAATTGCAAAGATGCAAAATTAACAGGAAATAAAATGAATTCAAAAATTTACAGACATCATTCAGGATATATTGGAGGAATGAAAGAAACTCCAGCTGCTGTAATGATGGCAAAAAATCCAGAAAAAGCTATGATGTTAGCTGTTAAAGGAATGTTACCACATACTTCTTTAGGAAGACAAATGGCAACAAAATTAAGAACATTTGCTGGAAGCGAACATAATCTTCAAGCACAAAAACCAGAAATTTGGAATTTTTAATTTAAGGAGGAACAATAATGGCTAAGTCAAATAAAATAACATACTTAGGTACAGGTAGAAGAAAAAGTTCAGTAGCTAGAGTTAGATTAGTTGAAGGAACTGGAAAAATAACAATAAACGGAAAAGATATCGAAGAATATTTCGATTTAGATACTTTAAAAGTTATTGTTAGACAACCATTAACAGTTACAAATACATTAACAAAATATGATGTTGTTTGTTCAGTTTATGGTGGAGGTGTTACTGGTCAAGCTGGTGCAGTTAGACATGGTATCGCTAGAGCTTTAAACGAAGCTAATGCTGAATATAGACCTGCTTTAAAATCAAACGGATTCTTAACAAGAGATTCTCGTATGAAAGAAAGAAAGAAATATGGTCTTAAAAAAGCAAGAAAAGCACCTCAATTCTCAAAGAGATAGAAAGAGCTTTTATCAAAATCAATTCAACCTCAGAAGTTTTAAGACTTCCGAGGTTTTTTGTTTCTGTTCAATAATTTTTACCATCAAAGATCTGTAAGTATTGAAATATCAATGTTTTTATTTTTATATTTGTTCGCTTTTTAAACTCATAATATACAAGTAATATGCTAGTAATATACAAATTTATTTTCCATAGTCATTAATTTATCTAAAACGCGCAAAAAGCTAACTATGCTCCTCTATTATTTTTCACATAATTAGCTTTTTTACTTTTATAGTATATTTTAATGCTTATATGCACTATAATTCCAATCATACCCAATTACATATAAAAGTGATGGACATTTCTTTGACTGTACTAAAAGCATTCTACATTTTTGTTTATTAAATCTAAATACTATAACTTTACTATCATTTGTTAACCCTAATTCTTTTCTTATTCTTTCATCTATTACTACATTTAATTCATATAATGGTAACATCTCATATCCTACTGATTTAGGTTTATTTTGAAAATCTACCAATCTTACATTTGACAGTTCTTTAAACTTTTCGTATAATTCATACATTATTTCGTTACATTTTTCTTTTGTTTTTTTCGTTATTTTTTCTATTGTATATTCCTTTGAATTAACAGAATACTTAAATGAAAGAATTATATTTTCATCATGTCTACATCCTAGCATTATATATTGCTATAGTTCTCCTTGAAATAATTTTGTATTATCCTTTTGTCTATAACATGGTTCCTGTCTGTTTCCTTCCATGGTGTTTCTTGGTGTGTCATATCTCTTAGTTTCCATGCTGTATATTGTCCAAACCTATCATAAACTTTTTTTAATAATACTTTAGTATCTTCATCTAATTTATCATCATAATCTTCTTCATATTGTATTCCATTTGATCCAAATATTCTAAATTTATCATATATTTTTCTGATTACTGGTCCATGTTCCCATGCTAGAAAATCTTCTTTTATTAAACTCTCATCATTTTGTGCTAAATAGCATCCTTGTGCATAATATAATAACTTTTGCAATTTTAAGTTTGTTATAAATTCAGAATCTCCAAAATTCATTTGTTTTCTATTTTCATTTAAAAACCAATTTGCAATGTCTATTGCACTATATTTTCCTTTATTGAACATAGAATTTCCTCCTTCTTTTAGATTTATAATATATTTTTTGAACAATAATATATTATATAATAAATTTAGCATTTATTTTTATATATTATAAAACTTTTGTTTGTTTTTGTCAATAATTTCTATTATATATTTTTTATAATATGGTCTGTTTTCTATTACATTATAACATAATACTTTATAAAATCAATAATTCTTAACTAAACTTTTTATATAATTTATATTCTTTTAATCATCACTTACATCTAGAATATAATAATCTTATAATATACAAATAATGTACAAAAATTTACCTAGACATTGAAATCTAAACATTTGCAATTTACAAAGAGATAGAAATAGTTTTATCAAAATAAATTTAACCTCAGAAGTTTTAATACTTCTGAGGTTTTTAATGCTATAAGACTTTTTCTTTCCAATAGTTCACAATCATTAAAATATCACTATTCTTATATTTTAATTTTCTATAATCATATATTATTTTTTATTATGGAGATATAGTTAAAGTCCAACCAGAACCTTTTGTACCACCTTTATCCACAGGTGTTGAAAAATAAAATTCACACTTAAATTGTGTATATGATTTATTACTCAATGTTACATTAAAATTAGATTGGAATGTTCTATCTTTTCCCCAGAAATTTGCACCATATTTACTACTTTGTGCATACCAAAGTTGCTCCCATGTTCCAGAAGTCTCACCAATTATACGCAATGCAAAATATCTAGAAGTTTTCATTTTATTAACTGTTACTGTACCATTACCTACAATGTTTTTTAGTATAGCTCCCGAACTATTTTGAATTGTCCAAGCAGTATGCCATCCAGAAGAAACAGCTTCCCCTTCATTTGCCCATATTCCCATTGTCTTTAAACTTACAGTTACATTAATTGTCTTTGATACAGTTGAACTTGAATTTTTAACTGTTATTGTTGTTTTTCCTGCACCAACAGCATCTATTGTTAATGTTGTTCCACTTATACTTGCAGTAGCTATTTTGGGATTACCAGTTGAACATA
>OIZO01001503.1_pt1 | contig 11728 bp, 11 predicted proteins | sample 1588551 | NCBI WGS metagenome assembly OIZO01 (sample SAMN03283271) | human gut metagenome | biome: human-associated habitat; material: feces | host: Homo sapiens | place: Peru | collected 2012 | reverse complement strand
GCTCGAACCTATGACCCTCTGCTTGTAAGGCAGATGCTCTCCCAGCTGAGCTATGATCCCATATGAGTTAGCTGCTATCGCAACCGACTCAGCTATTATACTATTATATGTTCGGATTTGTCAATAAGATTTTTGAAGTTTTTACGCAATCTTTTGATAATCTACCACTGCAACCTCTTGCAATAATTTTTTAGTTGTATTTACAATCTCTTCCAAGCGTTCTGCCACTTCATCCGTATAAAACTTTTCTCCACATTGCTCACATTCTTCACAAGGAACATTCTTAATAACAATGATGTTTCCTTTGTAATTCACAACATGAGTTGTTGTTGTCTGTCTAACCGTATTACATTTACATAACATACACATAATTATTGCTCCTTTCTAGTCTTTAAATCTGCTTCAAATTTCTGTAAATTCGGAATATAAGCTGTAATGATTCCTATATTATCTTCATCTTTAGAAACAACTACATGAATAACTCGTTTTTCCACTGTATATCCAAATATCAGGCAACTCGGATGCGGAAAATCATCCGGATAATCCTCTATAATCTCACCATGCATAATACAATTTTTTACGTCATTTCGGCTAATATCTCGTTCTTGCATTCTTTCTAGTGCATGTTTATACCACTTTATTTTTGACTGCTGACAAAATTTCTGAATATCCTCTATTCTCATATCGCTCCTTTCTATAATCATATACTAGGTTCTTCTATTTGCATATAATAGAATTATGCTGCATTCGAATAATCAAAAATAAAAATCTTACTTGCAATTGTTCCAACACGTTCCAATATACTTTCAATTTTTTCTGCTACAGATGCCGGATAGAAAACTTCTCCACACTTTTCGCATTTATAGCACGGAACATTTTCAATAATAACATAACAAGTTCCCAAATCGGCAAAATATGCACTCTTATCTTTTTTCATTTCTCCATCTTTACAACTTACACATCTCATAATCGGCATTCCTTTCTGGTCTTTAAATCTTTTTCAAATTTTTCTGTATTAGGAAAGTAAGCTGTTATAATTCTACTTCCAGACCCTTCATCACTCGCCACCACATGAATTACTTTACCGTCTACTCCTTTTCCAAAAATCAAACAACTCGGAAACGGAAAATCATCTGGATACTGTTCTATTATCTCTCCTGACATTATACAGGATTCTATATCTTTTATTTTTATTCCCCTTTGTCTGATTCTCTCAAGTGCATGGTTAGAAAATAATACCATGTCATCTTTATAATACTCCTGTATTTTTTCAATCTCTATCATACCATCGTTTTCCTTTAGTTATCTATGCACCTTTACACAATATTCTATTATTTATGACTATATCTTTCTTCTAATATTATTATATAAATCGCTAATTTTAATGTCAAGCTTCTCCAACACACAATTCTTTCTAATCCAAAACATAATTTTCTGCTTGAATTTGAAACAGTTCCTGATACCGGCCTTGCTTTTTCAGCAGATTATCATGGGTGTCAAAATCTGCCACTTTTCCATTTTCCAACACTAATATCTTATCGCTGAACACGGATGCTGACATTCGATGGGAAATATAAATCGTTGTTTTTCCCCTTATCATTTTATGAAAAGTCTCGTAAAATTCTGCTTCTGCATAAGGGTCCATTGCCGCAGTCGGCTCGTCTAAAATAAACAGACTGCTGTTTTTATTTAACATTCTGCCTAATGCCAGCTTCTGCTCTTCCCCACCGGACAAGGCAATTCCACCTTCTTCATAATCTTTTGACAAGATACTGTCTATACCGTCTGGAAGATTTGCTATTTTCTGATGCAAGCCTACCATCTCAGCGACCTGCGCTACATCATATACATTATCTTCTGCACTCATTATATTTTCTTTCAGCGAGATTGCAAATAACCGGAAATCCTGAAACAGCGTGGATATCTGCTTTATATAGGATTCATAATTGTAATTTCTTATTGGCTTTCCATTGATATAAATCTCTCCCGAATCCGGTTCGTATAATCTGCAGATCAGTTTTACAATGGTAGTTTTCCCTGCCCCTTTCAAGCCGACAATTGATATTTTTTCACCTTTTTGTATTTGAAAGGAAACGTTTTCCAGTACTGGTTTTTCTGCTTTCGGATAGGTAAATGTTACATTTTGAAATTCAATTTGTTCGATGTCAGACAGTACTTCATCTCCGGATTTCTCCACATTTTCAATATCCAGCAATTCTACCATAGGTTCTGCGTACTTCAGAAACAGGAAAAAATGCATGACATTTCTAATACTTTCTGTAATCATATTTAAAAACGTGGTACAGATTGCCGCGTAAAAGCTGAAAATGGCAATATCCAGACTGTCTCGCATCACTTTCTTAAAAACAATCACATAACTAATCCCCATTGCAAAGTATTTTGTGATGTCCAGACCGACCATGACTTTCCTGGCCTTTTCCATATAATTTACAAAATCATCATCCAGTTCTTGCGAAAAACCCGCGAATTTATCTATCAGCATTTTTCCAACAGGATAAAAACGAAAATCTTTTCCATACTTAGGATAAAGCAAGGTATCCATATAGTAGGTATACTTTCTGTCTACCACTACATTATCCTCAAAAAACTCTGCATCAAGTCCTGCAAGCCGGAAATAGAAAATAATATTTAACACACTTACTGCCGTAAGAATCAAAAACAATCCTACATGGAACCGCAAAAGTACAACGGATATGACTATGATGATTGCTATATTCTGTAAAAAATCAAATCCTCGTCGAAAAATGGAGTCTATGCAATCTTCTTCCTTGATACAGAATTTCGCCTGATTTACCAAATCAAGATAATGCGGGTCTTCCAGATACTTATATGGCATTTTTGATATTTTATCAAAAATAGAATGGTCCAAAGCTTCCTTCATCCGCTCTTTATGGACTTCATAACTATGGTCAACCAGCCTTTTAAGGCAGGCAATCACCACCCCTGCCACTGCCAGACTTAATATTCCCAACCATGCCATTTTGACATTTGGCTGTTCTAAACACCAAATAACCCCAGAAACCAGCGCAGTCGCATAAAGCGTCTGAAACATATAAATCAGGCATTTAACCGTAATGACTGCAAAAATCTTTTTATATGTTCTATGAATAATCGTCATAAACTTCTGCAATGTTGTAAGCGATTTCATTTTTACCACTCTCCTTCCGGTAATATTTTCCCTGAGTCTCAAACATTCGATAATACGTTCCACGCTTCTGCATTAATTCCTCATGAGTACCACATTCACTGATACCTTCCTTGGTAAGCATATAAATGCGGTCGCAGAATCTGGTACTGGAGAGTCTGTGGGAAATATAAATCACCGTCTTCTCTTTCACCGATTCATTAAATAGTTCAAACACTTCTTTTTCTGCAAGTGCGTCCAATGCAGAAGTCGGCTCATCCAGTATGTAAACATCCGCATTTTTATAAAGTGCTCTGGCTATTGCCAGCTTCTGATTCTGTCCACCGGAAAATTCCGTTCCATTCTCATCAATCACCTTCAACAAGGTCGTGTCATATCCCTGCGGCAAGGTTTCTATTTTCTCATCCAGCTTCATTGCTTTGAGACACGCAATCGCTCTTTGCCGGTCTATTTGCTGCTCCGATGTTCCCGAAATATTTTCCAGAATACTCCCTGCATATACATTTACATCCTGATATACGACAGAAAATCTTTGATAATATTCTTCTCTTGCGATGGAATTTACATTGATTCCATTGACCTTAACCGCACCGGAGGTCACATCATACAAATGCGTAAGCAGTTTGATAATGGTACTCTTGCCCGCACCATTTACACCCACAAACGCAATCTTTTCCCCTTTTTTGATTTCTAGATTCAGATTCTGCAGTACCCACGCTTCCGTCTTCGGATAACGAAAGCAAACATTTTCAAAGGAAATCCTATGTATTGGTTCCTGCAATTTTTCCTCTTTCGTTGTCTCCATATAAACGGGATTATCCACCAAATCAAAATAGTGTGCCGCATAAGTGGTATTACTGACAAATTCTGTCCATGTATCCGATAGCGTATCTAACGCATTATTTAATGCCAGTGTCATTCCGAGAAAAAGTGTTACATCACTAATATCAATATTCCCATGATAATATCCGGCACAAATCATCAGAAAAACAATTCCATTTCGGACAAAAAGCAGCCCTTCGGTACTGATATTCAGCTTTAGTTTTTTCAGGGAAATCCATTTTACATTCTGCACATACGCCTCTGATTTTTCGCAAAAGAAGCCTTTCAGCTTTTCCGAAAGTGAAAAAATACGAATATCTTTTCCATAAGAAAAATCATACCCCAAATCCGCATAATACCGTTTCTGCCTGTTCAGTTTTGCCCGTTCCGGTTCATTTTCCTTTATATATTCCGCTACTTTATGCGTTATCTTCCCTTTCATCAGAAAAATAAGTACACAAATAATAACTATCAGCGGATGAAACGCAGCCAAAACCACACCACTGACAAGCGCAGTAATCATATTTTCAGCCAGACTCATGAAATGAAAATACACGAAGAAGAAACCTTCTCCGCCTCCAAGCGCATCAATTGCACTTTCACTTTTCACTGCAAATTCTGGGTCTTCCAAATGTACATAATCCACTTGTTGATACCATTTCTGATATTTTTCTACTTCATCTCTTCTTAACTTTGTCAAACGCACATCCAATATCCCGCGTGTTATGGTATTCAGAATACTCAGTACAAGCACACTCAGAAACAGCAGGCATACCGGAAGCATATGTAAATCCTGCCCTGACTGAAACCACTGAATAAACTGTTTCGGGATATATGCAAGACCGATGGGAATCATTGCCCCGCAAAAAATTTTACATGCCATGAGAAAATACAAGTACCCGTTCCGTGATCCCTTGATGATTTTCAACTCTTTTGCTAATACCTTTAATTCTTTATTGATTGACATTTCTTCTAATTTCTCCACCTGACTTAACATCAGTATCTTTTATACCTTTAAATGATTTAATTTTCGATTAAGCGTTACCATCAGAAAACCGCCCGCAAAAATAATGGTTAAATATAAAATTGCCCAGTTATAATTTACCGCAATCAACTTTGTTCCTATCGCAATTCCAAAGCTTGGCGAAAGCAACAGCAGCGCATCAATTCCACCAAGGATTTTTCCTCTGTTCTTTTCATCTATCCTTGTAATCATGTAACTGAACATCGGCTGCGTCATTGCATCAAAGGCTCCATAAAGCAGGAAAACAATGACAAGAAACCAATTATGTATTACCATCAGACTCAACATACAGATTCCGCAACAGAACATGGCAATTTGAAACAACCTGCTGATATATTTCCCATACCGATTGACAATCAGCAATCCAAACAGTTCTCCAAGTGCCATCATCGATTTTATACTTCCCAGAAGTACCGCATTTCCCGACTGCTCTGCCAGTGTAAGCGGCAGAATATTAGGGATAAATCCATATGCAAGATTTAATCCAAATACTAAAATCACAATTCCTCTTACAATAGGATTCCGTATGATAAATTGGAATGCATTTTTGATTTGACAAATGATATTCTCTCCACCAGAAATTTTACCAGCCGAGTCTTTTTGTTTCCACGCATAATCAATCTTCGAAATCAACATAGCTGAAACAAGAAAGGTCAAAATATCTATTCCAAAAATTGCGACATCCGGTATCACATCTATCATCACTCCTACTACTGCTGCCCCTGCAATTTGAACACACCTCGTACACATGGCAGAATTGGACTGAAATGTAATAAATTCTTCTTTCGGGAATTTTTCCGAAGCAATCACCGTATAAGTATTCCAAAACACTGCATTGCAAATATCATTTACCAGAATGAATGCAATGCCAACCATAATATGCCCAACCACAAACGGATAAGCCACTGCAAATGTCGCTATAATCAGAGCTGACAAAATATTCGACCCGATAATCAGTTTTTTCTTGTTATATTTATCAATGATGATTCCGATTCCCAAAGATAAAATTCCACGAAACGCAATCGAACTCCCCAACACATATGCTGCGTTCATAATATTTTGCGAGTCCATTGTTATCTTCCATACAATGAACAAATCAAACAAAACATCCCCAAACTCGCTGACGATAATCGCCATCAACAATCTTCGGTAATCTTTATTTTTTAATCCTTTTTCACGTAACACATCATAAAACCTCTCTATTTTTATTATCCCATCTTCAGAAATGCCTTGCATCCCAGTTCCGTATCTGCCCGAAATCTCACTGATTGATAGAATTGAATGGTTTTATCCGTATCATCCGTAAGCAATACTTTTTGATAAACATTTTTATAAATTTCGGTCATTTTATTAATAAGTGCTGTTCCAATTCCCTGATGCTGATATTCAGGCAAAACAATAATATCTTGAATATAAATAATTGAATATCCATCTCCTACCACACGGATAATTCCCAACAGCTTTTCCCCATCGTATGCCCCAAGAATCTTCAAAGACCCTTTATAAGCATTCTTTATCATTTCCGGGTAATTCACATAATTAACCCATCCAACACTTTTATATAAATTCAATATTTCCTGTTCATGATATTCGTTGTATTCTTTTATCGTAAACTCCATAAAGTTTCCCTCCCCATTTATAAATACCTCTCTACTTCCATCATATCTGATAATATCTGAAAAGTTTATGACATTTCCTGAAAATCCATTTTGTAAAGTCTATTGTAAACAGTCTGTATTCTCGTTTAAAAGATACTTAAACTCTCCTCGATATTTACATTCCTCCGATGTCACATATTTTTTCACACATCCATATCGCCACGTTTGATGATACAGTTCCAGCCATTCTAATCCTTTTTTGAAATAATCTACACATTCATCCTTATCCAATTGCTCCATAGCACACGCACATGTTACAAATGTGCGTCCCAGTCCGAACCCTCTGCCAGATTCCAACTCTGCCCGTATTTTTCTTTTGCATATAGGTATTAATTGTTCAATTTTCCCCATTTCTTCATAAACTGTTGCAAGATTTTCCATTGTCGTCAGCCAGTCTACTAAATGAAAAACCGGATTCACATATTCACTCTTGAAGCTCTGTACTTGACCTTCAAAAATCCTTTTTCCGTTTTCCCTGTCACCTTTTTCGTAAGAGATAATCGCTATTTCATTTAAGATACAGTGTTCTTCTGCCGATAAATGTATCTTTCCTATTTCTTCTATTTCTACATCCAGTGTCATTCGCAACGCTGTATTTAGTTTTTCCAGACATTCCTTCCAGTCCAGCTTCGACAGCTCATAATCCAGTTTTGCCTTCTCTCCTACGAGAAACTGTCTGTTTTCAGGTATGGAACTGTCCAGCATTTCTGCGATTTCATCATAAACTTTTTGCGCTTCTTCAAAATGGAATAAAGACAGTTCGTTAAAATAACTTCTTTTCAGTTCATACACCTTATATTGTCCGGAAGAAATTATCATATTGACTCTTTTCTGCGGACGGTTCAACCGTTCCATAAATGCATTCAGATTCTTATCCCGCAGCTTTCTTTTTCCGGTTTCCACTCTCGATAATTCTTCCTGCGTACAGATATCTTCACACAAGGTTTCCTGAGACATTTTTCTCAAGGTTCTTGTCCTTTGAATAATCTCCGAATCCACATCAAACCGGCGATTCATGTGACTAAACAACACGAAATCCCGTAAAATAACACCGAATTCATTTTCCGAATCTTCCAGACATTGTATCTGTTTCTCCAATTTTCTGAAAAATGGCGTATCTTCTTTTTGCTGATAACAAAGAATATCTTTGTAAAGCGTCAGTATTTCGCTTAAGAAAAGCACTTTTCCTGTATTTTCCAATAATGAAACAGATTTTTTCACATACGCTTCTAATTGTTCCAGTTCCTTCTCCCAATTACAGATTCATGCCCACAAGCAGACTGCATATGGAAATACTTTCACTTGTTCCACATCCACATACTTGTCCTGATTGCAGCATTTTAACAACGCAAGTAGTTCTTCATCTGTTCTCTGGTATTCTGTCTGAAAACAAATATCCCACCGAAACAACAATAACTTCAGTTCTTCCACACTATATGTATTTTCATGCTGAAGCAGTTCTGTAAATTCTTCGTATTCTACGGTCTGTCTCAAGGCATTTTCCACATGATTCAACGTCACATCAACATCTTTTAAACGCAGCCACTCTATCTGTGCCTTTTCCTGCTCAATAAACTGTGTATGCAATGGTTTCTCTGAAATTTTCATTGCTTCATATTTTCCAAGCAAATCCAGTGCACCCTCATAATCACGATGACAGACAGCCCGTTGAATCAGATATTGAAGTTCGTATATCTCATATATTTCCCTTGGCAGTACATATTCCAGCCGCTCCGTTGATTTCCCCATTCTGCCAAAAATTCTATCCAGCAAAAACACATCTATGGTTATCTGATTGGCTTCCAGCCTTGCATACTGCGGCACTGAACATAAATGATGACAGACCTGTCCCTGGCTTAAGCCTGCTTCCGTTCGCATTTGAAGCAAAAGTTCCCCTATTCCGTTCTCCATAATCTTCCTCTGATCTTTAGTTTTTACCAATTCAATTTATATTGTATACGATATTTACCAAAAAGCCAAGCAGATTAAAGATCACAAATTTTATTTTATATTCGATTATATGTTCATTTCCTCTATTGACAGAATATTTCAAAGAAAGTATAGTAAATACTATAAGAAATGCATGATTATACAGATAAAAATCATACTTTTGTTTTCTGTTTTTCTAAGCAATTACTACAAAGGAGACTATACGAATGGAAAACCTTACAGAAAAATTATCAGAAATTTTACGCTACGGACTTGCAAAAGATTTCACTTCTGTGTCTTATGCAATCATGAAAGACGGAGAGCTGCTTGCCAGTGATTCTCTGGGAACGCAGGGTGATGAGGCAAAAACCGCTGCCACACCAAAGAGTACTTATAACGTTGCTTCCGTGTCCAAGATTTACTGTGCCGTTGCCGTTATGCAGCTTGTAGAGCAAGGCAAAGTTACTCTGGATACGCCGGTTTGTGAATATCTTCCACGTTTTTATATGCCGGATGAAAGATTCCGCAAGATCACTCTCCGCCACTGTCTCAGTCACACAAGCGGACTGCCGGGAACCCAGTGGAAAGGCTTCTCTGTTTCCAATATCGAAGGAGCTGACTATTACGCAGATGTCTACGAGTATATGGCAAATAATTATCTGAAAGCAGAGCCCGGCGAATATGCCGTGTACTGTAACGACGGATTTACCCTTGCAGAAATGGTAGTTGCAGAAGTAACCGGTGAACCTTATGCAGACTACTGTATGAACCATATTACCGAGCCGATTCATGCGCCATCCAGCCGTCTTGCACCAAACCGTAACCCGCAATATCCTCTGGTACATGAAAAAAGTCGTACCGAAGAATTACTTTTGATTCAGGGCGGTGCCGGATTTACCACTTGTATGAGCGACCTCTGTACTTTTGGAAATAATTTCCTGACAGACAGCGAAATCATTTCCAAGGAAAGTAAAGCAGAAATGGCAACCAAACACGGCCGTACTTTCCTCTCGCTGGATGAATCTTCCACCAATTATGGTTTGGGCTGGGATAACGTCTGTTATGCACACCCTGACTATGATTTGGGCGAAGACGTATTGTTAAAAGGCGGTAACAGTTTCCAGTTTACAACGAAATTCCTTGTAATTCCGAAATACAATGCTGTGCTTGCCATTTCCGAAACACACGACTGCCAGATTGACGTAACAGAAGCCATTTTACGGATGTTCGCTGTTGCTATGCTGGAACAGGGCATCAACATTTACAAAAGCTTTACTCCGATTCCGGAAGAATATATTGCTGAAAATGCCGGCACTTACCTTGTTCCGAGCGGAATCCTTCATTTTCATATGTATGGAGCACACTGTTCCATTACAATGGATGATACAAGGGGTGGTTCACATCAGGTATTTCCCCCGCTTTCTTTCGATGGAAGTCTTTTCCATGGGGAAGAACACCGCACGGTAACCTTCGAAAAACATGGAAACGACATTTACGCTTTATCAAGTTATAATGGCGTTACTTCTCCGATGGCGCAGAAAGTGCTTCCGGCTCTGGAGGTTTCCGAGGCATGGAAACAAAGAGTCGGAAAGAAATATATTGTTACAAATGCCACCCCATATGATATTGTTATTAACGAGACTATGACCGGTTTCCAGGTTTCACTTCTGAAAGACGAGGAAGGAATTATCATGCTTTCCTTCTCAGGCCGGGACAACAGTGGCGTTTACGGTCTGTTTGAAGCAGCCGTTAAACCAATAGACGATAACCGCGCAACCGGATTTCTCGATACACCAAGCAATCCTAGCCGTGATTTGATGAGTCCAATCTTCGAAGTACGTGATGATGTAGAACATTGTATCTGCGCTTCTTATCATTATCGTGATGCTTCCACTCTCCCGCTTTATGCAGGACAGGGCTTTGAAGAACCGGAGGCAGAAAATAAAGGCTATCGTTTCGAATATCAGTTAGCCAAACTGCCGGAAGTTCCGGAAGGACGCAGACTGATGGTATTAGATGAAGGTCTGATTTGTACATATGATTCTCTGACTGATAAGGCATATACACCAATTGACAAAGGATACGTTTTGTTCGTCTAGGGTACAAGAATAGGAACAGAAAATTAAGGAAGTCACAAATTAAACCTTGTGACTTCCTTGTTCATAAATATTATATAAATTTACTTCTTTTATGATTAGCAAACACCCTGTGCAAGCATTGCATCTACTACTTTTTCAAATCCGGCAATATTAGCACCTACTACATAGTTTCCTTTTGCGCCGTATTTTTCAGCCGCATTTGCTGCATTGTGGCAGATATTTACCATAATGTTCTTTAATTTTGCATCTACTTCTTCGAATGTCCAGCTCAAACGTTCACTGTTCTGTGACATTTCCAGTGCTGATGTTGCAACACCACCTGCATTTGCTGCCTTGCCAGGAGCAAACAGTACACCGTGTTCCTGAAGATACTGTGTTGCTTCAATTGTAGTCGGCATATTGGCACCTTCTGCAACTGCGATACATCCATTTGCAACTAATGCTTCTGCATCTTCTAAGAATAATTCGTTCTGTGTTGCACATGGAAGTGCGATATCTACTTTTACAGACCATACACCACGTCCTTCATGGTATTCTGCATTTGGACGATAGTTCTTGTATTCTGTAAGTCTTGCACGTTTTACTTCTTTGATTTCTTTTAATGCAGCCAAGTCAATTCCTTCCGGATCATATACCCATCCATTAGAATCACTTGCTGTCACAACTTTTGCACCAAGTTCCTGTGCTTTTTCAATAGCATAAATTGCTACATTTCCTGAACCGGAAACTGCAATTGTCTTTCCAGCCAGTTCCATTCCATTGATTTTGAGCATTTCATCAGTAAAGTATAACAGTCCATATCCAGTTGCCTCTGTACGAGCCAGAGAACCACCGTAGCTTAAGCCTTTTCCTGTAAGTACACCTTCGTATACTCCACGGATTCGTTTGTACTGTCCAAACATATAACCGATTTCTCTTGCACCGGTTCCAATATCACCAGCAGGTACATCAGTATCTGCACCGATATGTTTGCAAAGTTCTGTCATAAAGCTCTGGCAGAATGCCATAATTTCACGGTCTGATTTTCCTT
>OIZO01001500.1_pt1 | contig 11748 bp, 15 predicted proteins | sample 1588551 | NCBI WGS metagenome assembly OIZO01 (sample SAMN03283271) | human gut metagenome | biome: human-associated habitat; material: feces | host: Homo sapiens | place: Peru | collected 2012 | reverse complement strand
TAAATTTTCAAACTATTTCATCAATTACTATTGATTTTTATATAGTTAGCTTTCTATTCTTTACTGAATATGTTTATGACTACTTCCTTATCTTCTGTAGTCTTTAAGGTCTCTACTATACTTTGATCACAAAGTTTCATTGCTACACGAGATAGCACCTTAACTAGTTCTGCTTTATCTTTATTAGCGATGGCCATCATTACAAATACGTTAACTGGCTGATTATCAATTGATTCCCAAGGAATCAACTTATCACTTCTACAAACCGCTATACAAGACTTGTTTACACCATCAGATTTGCCATGAGGAATACATAAATTGTTAACCATTCCAGTTGGACCCTCTTTTTCTCTTTCATAAACATCTTTTAGAAATTGTTCCTTATCATTTAGAACACCACTCTTATCAAAGATATCTACTATCTCTTTTAAGATCTCATCTTTAGTAGTTCCTTTTAGATGAAAATCAATTCTACTTTCATCTAAAGCCGTTGTCATATCTATCATTTAATCTTCCTCCTGCAAGCGGTTTCAATTTCGACACCTTTATTGTATCGAATTTTTTTCTTTTTGCAACACTAAATAAAAAATATTTTTCTTTTTAACAAAAAAGTATTTAAAAACCCTTTAAAATAGGCAATAATAGAATTGTTAAAGGAATAATAATTTATGAAAAAAACAAAATCACTGTCATATACGACACGAATTAACTCAGTATATCCTTCTTTAAACGATACCGAAAAAAAGATTGCTGATTATATTTCTAACAACATTAAAGTCGTATCACATTCTACTATTAGTCAAATTTCTAGCGCCATTGGCGTTGCCGATTCAACTTTCTTTAAATTCACTAAAATGTTAGGCTATGATGGCTTCACTGATTTTAAGATTGCTTTATTAACAGAGGACTTTGATCCAGAGATTTCTTTAAAGAAAGAACTGAACACAAAAGATGATGATTCTACTATTGCCAAGAAGATTTGTGAATCTAGCAAGCGTTCTATAAACAACACAATAGAGCTAATTGATTCTAAGACATTTAAAAAAGCTGTTGATTATATTACAACAGCTAGACAAGTCGCTTTCTTTGGACTTGGTGGTTCTAATGTTATGGCCTTTGATGCCTATCATTTATTTATGAGATCACCTTTTAAGTGTATCTATAATTGTGACTACGATATGCAAACTATGGCAGCTTCTCTGTTATCGAAAGAAGATGTTGCGATTATCATATCTCACTCAGGAAAAACTTCTGGTGCTATAGAAATAGAAAATATTTGTCTTGAAAATAAGGTTCCTGTTATAGCGATATCTTCTAATCCTATATCTCCTATAGCAAAAGCAGCTAATATCTTATTGCAATCTGCTACTGATGAACTAACTTATAGATCAGAGTCTATGCCTTCTAGAGTATCTCAATATTGCATTATCAATGCTTTATTTGTTACATCAATGCTTAGAGATCAGGATAACTCCACTAGAACCATTGATACTATTCATAAAACATTGAGTAAGATTGAGAAGAATAAATAAATAAACCAGTTATTAACGTAAAAAGGCTATGAACCAATTCGTAGCCTTTTCTACAATTTCAATTTTTATAAATCATCTTCTACCGGTAAAGATACCGCTTTAAATAATCCGATTTGTTCCTTTCCGACTTCTATTGCGTTTTTAACTACCTCCTCTAAATCATCGTTACTATATTGAATCTTCATTATTGTATCCAATATCATCGGAGCGTTTGCCCCATATACTAGCTTGATTTTTTTATTGTCTATAGCGTATTTAGCACAGGTATTGAATGGTGTTCCGTTAAGTAGATCTAGAAAAATGATTACGCCATCTTCATCATTAAGTTCTTTTATAGCACTTTTTATCTTCATATCTAATTCTTCTGGAGAATCTTCGTTTATAAAATCAATGGCATAACATTTTTTTACATCACCAATAATTGTTCTAACGTTTTCTTTCAACCCTGTTGCATACTTACCATGTCCAACCAACAGTATTCCAATCATATATCTATTCTCCTTAATAAATCTGGTAACTCTTTTAAATCTTTAATAAGATAATTTGCTTTGTTTAAGCTTATATTTAGAAAGTCATCCTCTTTGCCAATAACTTTTATATCAGCTTTCAATGCCGCTTCAACGCCAATCAAAGAATCTTCAACAACTATGCATTCATCTTTGTTTAATCCACAGCTGCTTACGATATAGTTATATATTTCAGGACTCGGCTTAGGAGCCACCATATCTCTACAAGAATATATTTTGTAAAAATAATCTTCTATTCCGTATTCATTAATCATTTTACGAATAAATTCCATTGGAGAATTTGATGCTATAATCAAAGAATATTTTTTATTCAAACATTCTAATATGCCATTTGTTCCTTCGAAGAATAATTCTATTGTGTATGGATTCTTTTCTATGTATTTTTCCAATGTTAGTTTTGCTTTATTTATATCTATAGACAAAACCTTAGATATATACTCATAGTTTTTAATGTCTGTTGTTCCAACCAATTCCTTTAATTCTTCTAAGTTTGGACGCTCTATCCCGTTTATTTTTAAGAAATTATAGTTATCAATTACACCTTTCTTTTCGGTATCAATTAGCACACCATCAAAATCAAAGATTATAGTTTTTATCATGTTATAGCTTAATTAATATTCAACAATTTGATAGTATCTTCTAGTACTATGATCCTTTCCTGTATATTCCATCATATATTCAGCAAATAAATCTTCAACACAAACAGTTAGAATGATTGGAGATAGATATCTTCTATATTTTTTGCTAATGCCCTTCATTTCGAATTTCGCTGTATCAATTACCCATAATTTTTCGTTCGCATACTTTTCTAAGAATTTCAAACATCTTTCATCCATTGGTCTTGATTCATCTTCGCTCATCAACATAACAATGCTCATGTCGTTTTGCACTATTTCCATACAGCCGTGGAAGAATTCCCCTGAATTCATTGCTTGAGTTTTTTGTCTAAATAATTCTTCAGCTACGTCAGCAGAATACTTTAATGCTTCACCAAAGTTAATGCCGCTATAAATCCACAATTGGAAATCTTCGTTATAGTATTTGCTTGCATAATCTTTTGCTTCAGAATCAAATTTATCAACTACATCAGTTAAGCATTCTGGAATGTGTGATAGTTCATTTGCGAATTCATCATAATCATCGAAACTGCCATTATTTTTTAATAATCTGAAAATCAAATAGTACATTGGTAAGAATCTAACTGGCTCAGAATACTTATCAATTAAAACTTTATAAGTTACATTATTTGCAACCGGAGTATCATCAATCATCACGAAGCCTAATGTTGGAATATTATTATTCTTACAATATTCAGATAGTTCAACACTCTCTTTCATTGTTCCAGTTTTGGCCATGATTACAACAAGTGATCTTTCATTCAAACAATAGTAATTAGAGTACATTAATTCAGCAGCTTCTTCTGCATATGCTGGAATATTAGATAACTTTCTAATTATTCTTGGAAAATGACAAATAGTAGTTATTGAACCACCAGAACCTGCAAAGAAGATATTATCGAATCCTCTAGCAGAGATTTCGTCAGCTATTCTCTCAATATTTTCTCTCTCTGAAACTGCAATTTGTCCTCTTGTTAAGATTGTCTCTTTTAATTTTTCTGTATTTACTCTCATTTTTTTATTCCTTTCCTTTAATTTTTTATTAACCTAGAATTCCTAGAACACCACATATAAAGCCAATAACAATTAATCCACACATTATATGTGATACTTTAACTTTCTTTTTCAAGAAATAATAAACTATTAGTGTCGATGCTAATGGCAATAGTTTTGGAAGAATTTGATCAAAATATTCCTGCAATACAATGGCTGTTCCAGAAATTGTAAATTCCAACGGACATGCCAGTGAAATTTGGGTAGCAATCATACAACCGACCGCAATTACTCCGACCATGCCAGAACAGAATGTTAGTAAGTTCATTTTTCCACTCTTTTGCATCTTTGCTAAAAATTCATTACCATTCTTATATCCGATTTTTAGACCATACCATCTAGTAATAAATTGTGGAACGTTGAATAGAATCAAGAATAAGAAAGGTGCTATCAAATTTCCTTGTGCCGCAAAAGAGCATCCAATTGCTGCTGCCAAAATTCTAAATATACCCCAGAAAAAAGTATCACCAATACCAGATAACGGTCCCATTAGTGACATCTTAACAGCATTGATTGAACTAACATCAAAGTTCTCTGGATCTCTTTTATATTGTTCTTCCATTGCAATAGCGATACCCATAACAAATGGAGATGGTGCTACTGTCATATTGAACACTTCCATGTGACGTGACAATGCTTCACTCAACTTCTTTGGATCATCTTTATATATTTTTTCTAATTCAGGAAAAATACTGTAATTAAATCCCAACGCTTCCATTCTTTCGTAATTATATGTACCTAATAAAGTAAATGATCTCCAGAATGTTTTTCTAAAATCAGCTGTCGTAATGTTGTTTTCTTCACTAATTATATTATTTTTAGGCATTATAGATCCTCCTCGTCTTCCTCAAAAGAAACATCCTTTTGTTGATTTGATAATATTTGATACATAACTAATGCGATAGAAACTGCAATTAATGTAATAGCCAACATGTCTAATCCTGTATAAGCTGCTAATACAAAGCCGAATATAAAGAACGGTATTAATTTTGGGGTAATAAGAATTTGTAATAACATTGCAAATCCCATTGCAGGTAACAATACGGATACAGCTCCAAGACCCTTCATTAACCAAACAGGTAAACCACTAACAATTGTTTCAACAACTCCAGCTCCAAAATAAATACAAATAAATGTTGGAATTGTATATTCAACCAAATCAATTAAGAAACCTGACCAATGAAGTCTTGTCATAGCCTTCATATTTCCTTCTAATGCATACTTATCAGCTTGATGCATTAATCCAGATAAAGCAGTCATCTTCATTACGTTTAATGATTGCATCAAAATTGATACTGGTAAACCTAGTGCAACAGCAACTTCAACACCACTATTAGTCATAATTGCAAATGCAGTACCAATAGTTCCTCCACATCCAATATCCAATTGAGCAGATAGGCCTATGCCTGTAGCTCCCATCCATATCAATTGTAATTGTCCACCGATAATAACACCTTTAACAGGTTCTCCTAGTATCAAACCAACCAAAAAACCTGTAACAAGCGGTTCTCTTAATTTACATTCACCTAAGAAATCGCCTTCAATACATGTTAACGATGCAACAACACCTATTAACAATGCTTGTAAAATACTAACTTCCATGTACACTCTCTCCTACAATACATTTTTAAATAAAGTCTTTTAATGGATAACCCGGATCAGTTATCATCTTTTGAATCTCAACTTGAACACCTAAATTTTCAATTGATTTAAGGTTTTCAATGTCACTATCTGAAACCCATATTGTGTCCAAAATAGCTCGTCTGCCTTCAGCTACACGTTGACCGCCCATATTTACATACTTTATAGATTTGCAATTTTGACATAGTTTTAATGCCGTTTCGGTATTATCGACCAAAATCATAGAATTATAGCTAAAACCATTTAATTTTTCTAATACTTTAATTCCTTCTTCAATGGTTTTAATCCATAGTTTCATTGATTCTGGTTTTGCAAATTCAGCAGCCATTTTCATTGTTGGGTCATTCGCAACTTTATCGGATACTATTAAAATCCCTTTGACATTATAATTTTGTGCCCAACCAAATGTTACTTGCGCATGCATTAAGCGATCATCAACTCTTAAAACTTTGATCATTCTAAATTCTCCTTTCTATTGTTCAGTTTTGGTATACTATATATACCATTTATACTTTAAATATACCACTTTAAAACATAGTGTCAATATCATTTTTATATTTTTATTTTTAAATTAATCCAAGTAAATTGATTGCTTAGCTTTTATCTTTATACTTTAATTTATAACTATCTTTTTTGATTTTGTACTCTGTTTGTATAATAAATATGGTACTTTTGGTGTGTTATAATGCTAATAGAAGGAAAGGTGTAATTTGAATAATATAACTATTGAAAGAAGCACGAAAGCTTACTATTCCACAACAACACTTTTAAAAAAACTAGGATATAATTTCCAGATTATTGTTTTGAAGAAAGATTTAGTTGAATCAACAAAGACTCAAAGTCAGGCTTTAGGTATACCATTAGCCAGTAATATATACGAAATAAAAAGATTGCTAATTGTAGAGGGATGCCCTAAAGCCATTGAGACTTCTTTTATTCCTGCTGAATTAATACCTGAATTTTATAACGTTAGTTTAGAAACTTCTGCTTTATATATGATTCTTAGTGACACATACAATATTGAAATAGATAAGAGTGAAGAAAGGATTGTTTTATCTGAAGCAAGTAGAAACGAAAAAGAATTATTGAAGTTAAAAGAGGATGATGTAGTTGTTATTACTGGGACAAGTTATGATACAGAAGGTAGGCTTATAGAATTGTATAATACGGTTGCGGTATGTGATTTTTTTGAATTTAAGGGAGAGACATACAACAATGAATAGAACTAATCAGCCTTTGTATATCCAGTTAGCAAATAATATTAAAAAGAAAATAATCAACGGAACATATGATGTAGGTTCAAAAATTCCTTCTGAAAGAGAAATGGCTTCAATGTACGAAATAACTCGTGTGACTGTTAGAAGAGCTTTGGATAATTTGATAAAAGAAGGTATCTTGGTTCCTGTAGTAGGGAGTGGCACTTATGTAGCTAAGATTCCAACTACAGAAAAAAAGATTAACCTAGGTGAAGGTTCTTCGAGCAGATTAGCTTCAGATATTAGAAGCGGTGGCATGAACCCAACAAAATCTGTTTTGGATATAGCTAAAGTAAAAACCCCAGATCATTTAAAAGAATATTATAAAAACGAAGATTTATTGTTCAAATTAGTTAGACTAATGAAGATAGATGATAATCCATATGCAGTTCAAGTTGCATATCTACCATTATCTATATTTGAAACAGCAGATAGATGTGATTTTAAAACAATGTCTTTATATGACTACATGGACAGTGTTGGTCACGTTCCAAAGAAAATTGAATCTATTTTAAGTATCATTAATTTACCAGATCAATTTAAAAAACCACTTAGAAAAAATAACGATTCAAAAGTTTTTTATTTTAGGTACTTCGGATACGACAAAAACAACACTTTAGTTGAATATACTGAGTCTTATAACCTGCCAGAATACACCGAATATAGATTTACAATTAAAAGATTTTAAACATCAAAGGGCTATCCTACCAATTTTGTGGACAGCCCTTTTAATTATTTTACATAAAGACATTTAGGACACTTAAAGTTCCTTATCATTCTTAAACTGGAAACCACCAAAATCTGGTCTAGTGAATTCATCTATTTTAGTTATATGCCTATTAAATCTCTCGGTATCCATTTTCCATAAACCTAAATATATACAATCTATTAAAAACAATTGAGAAAATCTATTTGTTAGTGAGTTTATGTTTGTGTAGATGATGCTTTCAGAACAGCATAAACAGTAATCTGCTAATTCTTTTAAACTATTGTTTTGAGTACCGGTGATTGCAATTATTGTTACATTTTTTTCTTTTGCTAATTTGGCTAATCTCAATGTCATTGCAGATTCTCCACTAGCAGATATAAAAATAGCGACATCATTTTGTTTCATTTTTTCAATATAAGAAAAACCCAAAAACGAATCAGTAGTATTGTATGCAAATAGTCCAAGTTCTAATAATCTATTTGTTAGTAGTTTTGCAATTGAGTTAGATGACTGCGCGCCAGAACAAAAAATCATTTTAGCATCTATAATTTTTTTAACAACTATATCAATTAATTTTGAATCATTATAATTGATCACTTCCTTCAACATAGAAGTATAGTTTTGTGATAGTTTTACAATGCTCTCTTGCGTGCTTTCGTTAGGACTGACCATTGTACTATCAATTTCCAAATCTACACTACTACTTATATCCTCACACATTTCGCTAAATGATTTGTACCCTAATTTATTTGCAAAGCGAATAACAGTTGGTTGTGATACTTCGGTTTTATTTGCCAAATCATATGAAGTCATATCCTTTGCTTTTTTTAAATTTTCAGATATATATGTCGCTATTTTATATTCCGATTTTGAAAGTTTAGATTGTGCATTTTTTAATCTTACGTAAAACATTATATTCGCTCCTTAAATAATGAAGTCGCCATAAAGACGACTTCATTTTACTTTTGTTTTTTCAACTATGTCAATTAATGATGGTTTTCAATTGCTACTCCATCGTGACTGTCTAGATATTCTTTAACAGGATCATCATCCTTTAAATCATAGTATTTCTTTAAAATTATTTCATATATGATTTTTTCATTATCGACATTTAAATCTAAACCGCATACTTCTTGAATAGTTTTTTCTATACCGTTTTCCTTAATCATTGCATGTAACTTATCTGTTCTTGGATCTCCTTCGTTGTGGAAATAGAATCCATATGCAGCGTTTTGACAAATATGAATTGGTAATACGCCATATTCCATCGCATTTAAAGCGGCTCCGATAAATCTATCACCTTTTCGTAATTTTCTTATTGGATCATTACCAACTCTTTCTACAGTATCCTTCATTGTTACGTCTTGATACCAATTCCATAGGCCCAAAACATCTTCAACATTTTGTTCCTTAGGCATACCATATCTAGCTGCAAGTCCTGCATAAGCTTCTTTTGATGCGTACCAAGCTAACTTGCTGATTTTTGGATCGTTAGCAGCTTCACATACGTTTTTATATCCATAGTATTGGCCAAGATAAGCCAAAGAGCAATGAGAAGTGTTAACATTCCAAATTTTACAGTGCATAAACTTTAAAGTATCATCTTCATCCTTGAAAAATGAAGGTTTTCTGATTTCTGTAGCTTTGGCAAACTGTGATGTATTTACTTGTAAGTAATCTACAACATCACTTTGCACAGAAATCTCATCGATTTCTTTTTGTTCTGGAGTTGGGAAAGAACTTACTCTATAAATAATTTGTTCTGCCAACACACAATGCTTTTGATAGAAGTTATATTCTTTTTCTGTCAAATCTTCTTTAAACGCTTTATCAAAGTAGTCTTTTAATCCAATATAATTTGCACCCACGATTAATGCGAATTGTTTTGTAATATTCTTTTCAATTCTCACATCAATCGAATCTTTAATGTCTTTAACAATTGATGGGAATGCATCATCGAAAGTTGCTGTGAAAATAATATCAGCATCTGCTAAAGCACTAAGATAATCTTCCCTATTTTCGTTAATTTGATAAGCTTTATAGTCTTTAACTACACATTCGTTGAATCCATCTCCTGTTTCATTTTCTGAGAAAGATATATATTGTCCTTGTTTTTTCATCTTGTGAATCAAATCAGCATCTATATCTGCAAATGTTATATTGTAATTATCTTTATAACAAAATTCACCATGCAATCCTCTTCCTGAACGACCTGCTCCAATAATCACTACATTTCCATTTTTTTCTTTCATTAGAATATACCTACCCACGCTCCTACAATTCCAACCACAAATATTCCTAAAATTATAAATAAGATATTCGTCTTCTTCTCAATTAATTTTAGAATCACCATTATTAACACAAGTTCCAATAAGCCAGGAAGAATGCCATTGAACACGTCAACTAGTGCCATTTCACTTCCACTTAAGTTAAGAACTAAATTTACCGGAACAACAACTTGTTGAGCTATCATACCACCAATCATTATCAAACCAATTGTTGCGGCTGCTTTAGTTACTAATTGAATTAAACCTGATTCATACATTTTAGAAATAAATGTTGTACCTAGTTTATATCCAACAAAGGTTAAATAATAACGTAGTACATAACCTGGAATATTGAATAATAATGCAAAGATAATAGGTCCTAATACACTGCCTTTAGCTGTAAAAGTTAGGGCTACGCCAGTTACAATTACTCTCCATGTTACCCAGAAAATTGAATCGCCTATTCCAGATAATGGTCCTTGGATACTAGCTTTTACAGCATCTATAGTAGAAACATCAAAGTCTTCATTTTCTTTTGCTTCTTTTTCCATTGCTGCAAAAATCGAATAACATAATGGAGCAATCTGTGGAGTTATGTTGATGTAGCCTGTTGCTTCCCTTTCAAGAGCTTCCATTTTTCTATCTTTATTAGGATCATCTTTATATAGCCAATTAATATAAGGATATAGAATCCAAGCAACGGATGTTCCTAGCATTCTACTGTAACACCATGCGATAGCATAATTGCCGCTTCTTAAATACATATTGTTAAGTAGTTTTACTTCATCTTTTGATAATCCTTCAGTTAACTTACTCATTAAAGAAATCCTCCTCGTCATTAACCACCACTGTTGTTTGTGTCTTTCTATTATCTAAATAATCAAACACATCTTTTACAGCAATGAAAATAGCAATAATTGATAAGAATATAATATCTAAGTTCATATACTTCATTAGGAAAAATCCAAAGAAGAAGAAAATAGAAGTTCTCTTATTCCACATTTGTGAAATCAAAACAGCCAAACCTACAGCCGGTAACATACTAGCAGCAGCATTAATTCCGTTCATTACAAATTCTGGTAAAGCACCCATTATGCTTTCAACAGCAGGTCCTCCTAAACAAATAGCAAGTACAACAAATAGAGGTCCTACTGCCAATTCCACAAATGATAAAGCATGACCAACAATTGTCCATCCTTTGTAATCATCTTTCTTCAAGAAACTATCTATAATTGGTGTAAACAGTTCACCTAAAATTGGTTCCAAACTAATAATCAATGCACATAAGTATCCTATTGGTGTTGCAATTGCTACTGCTTCATTCACAGTTAAATTATTAAGTATTGCAAATGCAACAGCAATTGCAGTAGATGCTCCAGGATCAGCTGCACTAGCGCTTCCTACAAACACAATTCCCATAAAAATCATTTCCAATTGGGCGCCAATAACACAACCTGTTTCAAAATCGCCCAACACAAAACCGATAAGTGGTCCCAAGAATATTGGTCTGTCTAACAACATGTTGGGTGCGTGATACCCAGTCAAATGACAAAGCCAATATACAAATCCAACTAATAAAGCCTTTGTAATCATTTTTTAAACTTCTCCTATACGTTTATTATTTTTCTTGTTTGATTAGCCAAAACTTGGCAGTATACATCTAATTCTTTGTTTGCGATTAGTTTCTTTACAATTTCTCTTTCTTCCTCATTCACAGACAAATTTGATGTAAGCATGATATTTGTTTTAGAATGCATGTCACTTTGGAAACCGTAATTTGCTAAATTTACATCCTTTATTTCTTTGCAGTTTTCAACTAGTTTCATTACATTCTCTAAGTTGGCACAAATTACTAAAATCTTAATATTTCTGCATCTTTCATCATTAAGCATCGATATTGTTTTATCTACGGATTTAATAACCATTTTCACACCATCTGGTACACTCATTTTTAATAGGTTGCATTGGTTCTTATCATTCACTACTTCGTCATCACAAATGATAATATGGCTAATTCCTAAATACCTAATCCATGTCGTTGTAACTTGGCCGTGCAATAACCTCTCATCTAATCTTAAATAAATCATGTTGTCCTCCTGGTATATTGTTATTGACTCATAAAACAGTCATAAACAATATACATCTC
>OIZO01001493.1_pt1 | contig 11785 bp, 12 predicted proteins | sample 1588551 | NCBI WGS metagenome assembly OIZO01 (sample SAMN03283271) | human gut metagenome | biome: human-associated habitat; material: feces | host: Homo sapiens | place: Peru | collected 2012 | reverse complement strand
CCATACATCCAAAGTTGTGTTGTATTATAAGAATAAGAAGCATATTGCACTGACCTTTGATGACGGACCCAGTAAGGCAAATACCAGGAAGGTTTTAACAGCATTGAAGAACTTGCGGCAAAATATAATGCAGTTACAAAGGAAGAAATTGTAGAGGCGGCAAAAAAGCTCACACTTGACACTGTATATGTTCTTAAAAATAAATAAACTGCGAAAGGAAGTGTGTTAAATGGATATTAAAGAAATACGGACAAGAGCATTTGCTAAATGGATATGACAAATTAGACGAAAAAAAGAAAATAGAATTAAAAAAACAAATAGAGAATATTGATTTTGAGTTAATAAAAAATTTATACGAAAATACTAAAAGAACTCCGGAAATTGAAGAGTTTGAAATACAACCAATAGATTATATGGATAAAGAAAAACTATATGATAATTATAAAGAATATCATGCAATTGGAGCAGAAGCTATAAAGAATAGAAAATTAGCTGCTGTAACAATGGCTGGAGGACAAGGAACAAGATTAGGACATAAAGGACCAAAAGGAACTTTTGATATTGGATTAGAATCACACAAATCATTATTTGAATTATTAAGTGATGGGTTAAAAGAGCAAGGTCGTAAATATGGAGTTACAATTCCTTGGTTTATAATGACAAGTAGAGAAAATAATAATGATACAATTGAATTTTTTGCTAAGAATAGAAATTTTGGATATGAGAAAGACAAAAACTTATTTTTCTTTATTCAAGAAGAATTACCAATGGTTGATATGGAAGGAAAAATATTAATTGGTGAAGATGGACTTGTAAAAGAAGCTGCAAATGGTCATGGTGGAATATATGAAGCACTAGTAAAAAATGGAATGACTAAAAAAATGAGAGAATTAGGTGTTGAATGGGTATTCATTGGTGGAGTTGATAATTGTCTAGTAAAAATGGTAGATCCTGTACTTATGGGAATTGCTATAGATAAAAATGTAACTGCAGCAGGGAAATCCGTAGTAAAAGCAAATCCAAAAGAAAAGGTTGGAGTATTTTGTAAGAAAAATGGAAGACCATCAGTAATTGAATATACAGAAATACCAGATGATATGGCAGAGCAAGTTGATGACAATGGAGAACTTGTTTTTGGAGAATCTCATATTTTGTGTAATTTATTTAATATTGATGCAATTGAAAGAATGGGAAATAAACCATTACCATACCATACAGCTTTTAAAAAAGCAACATATATAGATAAAGATGGAAATAAAGTAGTACCAGATGGACCAAATGCATACAAATTTGAAGCATTTCTATTTGATGCTTTTGGAGAATTAGATGATATGGCTATATTAAGAGTAAAGAGGGAAGAAGAGTTTGCCCCTGTAAAAAATGCAACAGGAACAGATAGCCCGGAAACAGCAAGAGAGCTATACAGAAAATTCTATAATTTAAAATAATATATAATATTGCTACTGGTTTAAATCAGTAGCTTTTTTAATAAATATGAAAGGAAGAATAAAAATGGATTATTTAAAAGAATATGAAAAATGGTGTACAGAACCATCATTTGATGAAGAAACAAAAAAAGAATTACTAGAGATAAAAGGAAATGATGAGGAAATAAAAGATAGATTTTATAAAGAACTTGAATTTGGTACAGCAGGTTTACGTGGTGTAATTGGAATGGGAACAAACAGAATGAATAAATATACAGTTGGAAAAGCAACACAAGGATTAGCTAATTATATAATAGAACAAGGAACACAAGATAAAGGTGTTGCAATTAGTTATGACTCAAGAAGAATGTCTGATGAATTTAGTTTACAAACAGCTTTAATATTGAATGCAAATGGAATAAAAACATATTTATTTGAAAAATTAAGACCAGTTCCAGAATTATCATTTGCCGTAAGACAATTAGGATGTACAGCAGGAATAATGATAACAGCCAGCCATAACCCTCCAAAATACAACGGATATAAGGTTTACTGGGATGATGGTTCACAAATTGTTGCACCAAGAGATAAGGATATAATAGCAAAAGTAAGAGCTATTTCTGATTTTAAAGAAATAAAAACTATAACTAAAGAAGAAGCAGTAAATAAAGGATTATTTAATGTTGTTGGAACAGAAATGGATGATAAATATATAAATACTTTAAAAAGTTTAGTATTAAATCCTGAAATTGTAAGAGAAGAAGGAAAAAAATTAAAAATAGTTTATACACCATTACATGGAACTGGAAATACAGTAACATCAAGATTATTAAAAGAATTAGGATTTGAAAATGTATATGTAGTTCCAGAACAAGAAAAACCAGATGGAAATTTCCCAACAGTAGATTACCCTAACCCTGAAGACAAAAAAGCATTTAAATTAGCATTAGAGTTAGCTAAAAAAGTAGATGCTGATGTTGTGCTTGCAAATGACCCTGATGCTGATAGACTTGGAATATATGCAAAAGATACAAAAACAGGAGAATATATGACATATACAGGAAATATGTCAGCATTATTGATTGCAGAATATAGAATTTCTCAAATGAAAGAAAAAGGATTATTACCAGCAGATGGAATGTTTATAACTACAATCGTATCATCTGAACTAGCAAAAGCAATTGCAAAAAACTACGGATTAGAGTGTATTGAAGTTTTAACAGGATTTAAAAATATAGGGGCAGTTATAAAAAAAGCAGAAGAAAAGAAAGATAAAACATATGTATTTGGATTTGAAGAAAGTTATGGATGCCTAATTGGAGATTATGCAAGAGATAAAGATGGTATTTCTGCAGTAATGTCATTATGTGAAGCTGCTGCATATTATAAATCAAAAGGAATGACTTTATGGGATCAAATGATGAAAATCTATGAAAAATATGGATTCTATAAAGAAGATCAAGTTTCAATAGTATTAGAAGGTGCTGATGGGGCTGAAAAAATAAAGTCTATGATGACAAATATGAGAAATAATTTACCAGAAAAAATAGGAAAATATAAAGTAATTGAATTTAAAGATGTTGAACTTGATGAAATTAAAAACTTAATTACAGGAGAACAAAGAAAAACAGGATTACCAAAATCAAATGTATTATATTATGAATTAGAAAACAATGCTTGGTGTTGTGTAAGACCTTCTGGAACAGAACCAAAAATAAAATTGTATATGGGTGTAAAAGCAGATAGTATGGAATCTGCAGAAAAAGACTTAGAAGAATTAAAAGATGCAATGGTAAGATTAGTAAAATAAATTTTAAAAAAGTATGTAAGCAATATGCGTTACATACTTTTTTTCCATCCATCAATATTTCTAGAAATAGCGCCAAATAAATTAGCCTTAATTGTAGGAATTTCTTTTTGCCAAGCAAAAATTTCAGCTTTTATATCTTCTCTTTTTGTATTTTCGTCCATTGGACAAACTTTAGGCATAACTTGTTTGTTGTATTTTTTTACAAAGTGATTTGTATCTTTTTCAGTTAATAAAATCAAAGGTCTAATCATTGTAATACCACTTCTGTCCATATAACTTTTTGGTGAAAAAGTTGAAATATTTCCAGCATATTTTAAATTCATTATAAAAGTTTCAATTACATCATCTAGATTGTGACCTAAAGCAATTTTGTTACATCCCTCTCTTTTGGCAACTGAATTGATTATACCCCTACGCAAATTAGCACATAAAGAGCAAGGATTTTTTTCTTTTCTAACGTCAAAAACAATTTCTTTAATTTGAGTATCTTCAATAAAAAGAGGAACACCAATTTCATCACAATTTTTTTGAAGAATATCTTTATTAAAATTTTCAAATCCTGGATTAATAGTAATAGCAATTAAATCAAAATGTTTTGGATAAAATCTTTGCAAAGCCTTTAATCCATTTAGCATTGTAATTGAGTCTTTTCCACCTGATAAACAAACAGCAATTTTATCTCCTTCATCTATCATATTATAGTCTTCTATAGCTTTTCTCATCTTACTTAAAATATGTTGCATATAAAACCTCCGAACAATTTATAAATCTTAAATATTATAAATCATTTTTCACAATTAATCAATAAAGAGACAAAAAAAGGTTTACAAAATAAAAGCAATGAAGTATAATGTAAAAGAAATGTTCTTATAGCTCAGCAGGATAGAGCAGTCGCCTCCTAAGCGACCGATGGTGGTTCGAGTCCGCCTAGGAACACCAACAAATATATTTCTAGAATGGACTCGAAAAGGAGGAATAGAAAATGGTCTGGTAGACCATTTTCCCGACGCGGCTCGTCGAGTCCGCCTAGGAACACCAATAAAATTTAAGGAAAAGATAAAGATGAAAAAAGATAAAATAAAATATAATTGTTTTACTGGGATAATTCTTATAATATTTAATATCTGCATGAAATTTTTAATATATGGTAAAACCGCAATATGGTTAGATTATATGCCAATGTTACCTGAAGGAATATTGTCTCCTGAAATTGAAATATTTAAAAGTTCAATGTATAGAATGATTCCGTTCCTAATAATAAATGTATGTATAACAATAATATACATACGAAAGATGTATAACAAAAAAATATATAATAAAAAAACAGATGTACTTTTTCCAATTATAATTTTGGTGGTTAATTTAATATTGGTATATTTTTTAATAATTATAAATTATAAAATTGCTGTCTAAATACTCACATATAAATTTTTATATAAAATATTAAAGAATAATGGTATTGTAAGTTGAGAGGTATAAATGGAAGAAAAATTCATGAAAGAAGCTTTAAAAGAAGCACAGAAAGCATATAACAAATTAGAAGTACCAGTAGGAGCAGTAATAGTAAAAGATGGAAAAATAATAGCAAGAGGATATAATCAAAAAGAAACAAAAACAGATACAACGAAACATGCAGAAATAATAGCAATACAAAAAGCAAGCCAAAAACTAAAAGCATGGAGATTATTAGACTGTGAAATGTATGTAACATTAGAACCATGTTCTATGTGTGCAGGAGCAATAATTAATTCACGAATAAAAAAAGTATATTATGGAACATCAGATAATAAAACAGGAGCAGTAGGATCAGTGTTAAATTTATTTGAAGATTTTATATTTAATCACAAAGTAGAATATGAAAAAAATATAATGAAAACTGAATGTGAAAATATATTGAAACAATTTTTTAAGGAGTTAAGAAAAAATAAAAATGTATAAAAAATCAACTCAAAAGATAATTAATAGAATTATTTTTATAGTAATAATATTTGCAATATTATGTGGTATAGGAATATATATATTAAAATATGAAGTTCAAGGAGAGTCTAATATACCATTTGAAATAACAAAAATAGCTATAGCCCAAAGTGTAAATGGAATAGAAAATGAAGGTCATCAAGAAAAATGGAATTTTAATGTTTCAGAAAATAATGATATATATATATATTTAGAAAAAAATTCAAGATATAATAAAACTGAAATAATAAAAGATGTAACTATAAATAATATAAAAATTAGTAAAACAGATTCAATTGGAGAAACAAAAATATATAAACCAGTTGAAGATGAAAAAGTAATGTTTAAAAATACAAATGAAAATGAAACAGAAGAAATAGTATATACAGGTGAGATGGAATCAAATATTAAGCAACAAAAAATTTCTAATCAAGGTGGAATAATCGCATTTAGATATGCAATTAATAATTTATCAAAATATATTTCTAATGAAAATGAAGAAGTTGATTATGGAAAATTATTACAATTAACAAATATAAAAGAAGAAAATATAAAAACAACTATTTCATTTGATTTCATAATAACATTAACAACAAACAGAAAATATCAAACTAATATACAAATTGATATTCCAGCTCAAGAGGTTATAGAAAAAGGAATATCTGGAATAGAATTAACAGAATTCAATAATCTTATTTTTAAAAGGATAGAAAATTGAAAAACTTTAATAAATTACTTGCAAAAACAAAAATTGCATTGTATAATATGGAGGGTATGAGAGCTAACCTCTGTATGGAAAGCAAACTCAATAAAAGCCTATGAACCTTGTCAGGTCCGGGAGGAAGCAGCAATAAGTAGATACTTTTATGTGGGCGTTGTTTTCCATAGAGAGATTAGAATTCATATCATTTTTTATATAAAGGATGTGAAAATATGGGGTACACAGCTCTTTATAGAAAGTTTAGACCACAAACATTTTCAGAAATGGTAGGTCAGGAACATATAACAAGAACTTTAAGAAATCAAATAATTGCAAATAGAGTAGGTCATGCATATTTATTTAATGGTGTTAGAGGAACAGGAAAAACAACATCAGCAAAAGTATTAGCTAGAGCTGTAAACTGTTTAAATCCGCAGGATGGAGAGCCATGCAATGAATGTGAAATATGTAAAGCAGCGCTAGATGGCTCATTAACAGACATAGTAGAAATGGATGCTGCTTCAAATAATAGTGTTGAAGATATAAGGTCAATAAGAGAAGAAGTAAATTTTTTACCAACAAAAGCAAAATACAGAGTTTATATAATTGATGAGGTTCACATGTTATCACAAGGTGCATTTAATGCATTATTAAAAACATTAGAAGAACCACCAGAACATGTAAAATTTATTTTGGCAACAACAGAACCACAAAAATTACCAGCAACAATTTTATCAAGATGCCAAAGATTTGACTTTAAAAGAATTCCAGATGAAGATATAATAAAAAGATTAGAACTCGTATGTAAAGAGAGCAATGTAAATGCAACAACACAAGCATTAAATATTATTGCAGCACTATCTGAAGGAGCAATGAGAGATGCTTTATCAATATTAGAAAGATGTATTCAAGATGGTGAAAATAATATAGATGAAAATAAAATAAAAGAACTTGTAGGAATACCAAAATTACAATATATTCATTGCATTACACAAGCAATAATCGAATATAATATAGATGAAGCAATGGAAACAATAACCAAAGTTTTAAATGAAGGAAAAGACTTAAATAATTTACTTTGGGAAATTATAAAATATGTAAAAGATATTTTGATGGTAAAAACAAATCAAAAATTAACTATTTATAATGACGAAGATTTTGCAAGATTACAGGAATTATCAGAAAAAGTTACCAAAGAAAGAGCAATAAGGCTAATATCAGAATTATCAGAACTTGAAAATAATATGAAACAGTCAACACAAAGGCAAATTGTTTTTGAAGCTGGAATTATCAAATTATGTGATAAGGAAATATCTAATGCTCCAGTTGGTGGAGGCAGTGGAGGAAATGGTGATATTTATGCAAGATTAGATAAAATAGAAAATTATTTAAGATCTGGGGGTGGAGCTCCTAGGGCTAGAGCACCTCAGACAAATAGAACAACTAATCAAACACAAAATCAAGCGAAATCTACTACTGATGCTATTGCTGGGATTGGAAAAAATAGTAAGCCAGCACAATATTGGAAAGATATAGTAAATAACCTAAAGCAAAATGGAAAAATAGTATTATATACAAATTTAATAAATACTAATGCCGTAGAAGTAAATGATATGACTATAGGAATTCAATTTCCAGGAGGCATAACTCCCTTCGGAAAGGCAGTTTTGGAAAAACCTGAAAATAAACAAGAATTAATAAAACAAGTTTCTGTTGCATGTGGAAAAGAAATGAATATAAAATTTATAGATACTAAACCACAAGTACAAGAAGCAAATGAAGAACAAGAAATATCTAACTTTGCAAATGGTTTTGATATTCCATTTGATGTAGTAGAATAAATTTAAAATTAGGAGGAATAGAAAATGTCAAAAAGAGGAGGATTCCCAGGAGGTATGGGAGGATTTGGTGGAATGAACATCAATAGTTTAATGAAAGAAGCAAAAAAAATGCAAGCAGATTTAGAAAAAAATCAACAAGAATTGGCTGAAAAAGAATTTGAAGCATCAGCTGGGGGAAATGCAGTTTCAGTAAAAGTAAATGGTCAAAAGCAAATATTAGATTTAAAATTACAAAAAGAAGTAGTTGATCCAGAAGATGTAGAAATGCTACAAGATTTAATTGTTACATGTATTAATCAAGCATTTAAACAAGTAGATGATGCACAAGCAGCATCAATGGGGAAATTTAATATACCAGGAATAATGTAATAATATAAGCAGAGCATTGTCTCTGCTATAATTGTCTAGGAGGAAAAGAAAATGTCAATGTATTCACCATCAATAGAAAAATTAATAGAAAGTTTTGAAAAATTACCTAGTATAGGTAATAAAACAGCAGCTAGATTAGCATTTTATATATTAAATGCATCACAGGAAGAAACTGATGAATTTGTGAATGCAATTGTAAATGCAAAGAAGAATTTAAAATATTGTAGTAAATGTTGGAATATTTCAGACACAGATCCATGTCCAATATGTGTAAATCCAAAAAGAGACCAATCACAGATATGTGTAGTAGAAGATGTGAGAGATATTGTGGCAATGGAAAGAACACATGAATTTAAAGGATTATATCATGTTTTACATGGTTCAATATCTCCAATGAATGGAATAGGACCAGATGATATAAAAATAAAAGAATTATTAGCTAGGCTTATGGATGGTCAAGTAAAAGAAGTTATATTGGCAACAAATCCTAGGGTTGAAGGTGAAGCAACAGCTATGTATTTATCAAAACTGATAAAACCATTAGGGGTAAAAGTAACAAGAATTGCTCATGGAATTCCTGTTGGAGGAGATTTGGAATATACTGATGAAATAACACTTACAAAAGCATTAGAGGGAAGAAGAGAATTATAAAAAAAGACACTTCATTTTTTGAAGTGTCTTTTTAATTATTTAATAATATTTTGCATATATCATTTGTTGAATTTGGTTTTGAAATTGATTTGGCATTATTACTCATTTCTTCTAATTTTGAAGAATCAGATAATAAATTATTAATGATTTCTTCTACATTATCATCTTTTTTTAACCAAATTGCAGTATTATGATTAACTAAATATTCTGCATTCTCTTCTTCTTGACCTGGAATAGGATTTATAACAACAATTGGCAATCCTGAAGCAAGGCTTTCAGAAGTAGTAAGTCCACCAGGCTTAGTAACAACTAAGTTTGAAATACTCATAAATTCTGGTACTTTATTTGTATATTCAAATATTTGTACATTTGCTTCTTTGTGATTTTCTATAACAATATTTTCAAAAGCTTCTTTCATTTTTTTGTTTTTTCCTGAAATTGCAATGATTTGAATATCAGCAGAATCTTTTACAAATGTCTCAAAAACTTTTAAAGTATAATTTTTTCCAAGACCAAATTCTCCACCACCAAAAAATAATACAACTTTTTTATTTGGATTTAAATTAAAATCTATAAATAAAGATTTTTTATCATATTTATTTAAAAATCTTTCTGAGATAGGAATTCCAGTAACAAATATTTTATCGGCTGGAATATTTTTACTCATCAATGTTTCCTTCATTTCTGTATTAGATACAAATAAATAATTAATATATTCATTATAAACGAGCCATTGATCGTGTGAGGCAAAATCTGTTAAAATTGTTGCTATTTTTGTATTTAATTTATGATGTTTTGTTAAATAACCACACATTTGGCTTGCAAAAGGGTGTGTACAGATAATTAAATCTGGTGATTTTTCTTGTAATAATTTATTTATTTTTATAGATAATAATTTATTTGAAGTTGTACTTATGTGAGCAAGAGGGCCTTTTTCAGATTTCCAATATATACTTCCATAAGCCTTTGGAAGTTTTTTTGCCATTTCAGCATAAGCTTTTGTTGTTATTTTATTAAATTCTTTATTTGCATATTCCATAAAATCTATTAATTCAACATCAATATTTTTATAATATGTATTTATACAATTTTCTATTGAACGAGCGGCAGATAAATGACCACCACCATATTTTGCGTAAAAAATAATTACTTTCATTAGTCAGACCTTTCTATATAAATTCAAAAATATTTTAGCATAAAAAAATAAATAATTGTATAATTTTTTGAAAAAAATGAAAAAATAAGAAAAAGTTAATAAGTGAGGAGACATGAAAATGAATAATTCAAAAAAAGTATGGAATGTTATTGCAATAGTTGCTATTGTTATTGCAGTAATCTTAGGAATAAATTTGTATAATAAAAATACATCATATGCGAATGTGGTACAAAATGATAATAATAAAGCTTTTTATGAGGTTGTAGATAGAATTCAAAATTCAAAAATTTATTTAGCAAAATCTATGATATCAAAAGAAGCGAGACATGGTGCAAAAACACTTATGGAAGTATGGAGAGAAACAGATTTAGCAACATGTTATTTAAGTATGGTTCCAATAGAAAGTCAAGAAATTGAAAATACAGAAAAATTTTTAAATCAAGTAAGTGAATATAGTTATACTATGGCAAATAAATGTATAGATGGACAAGATTTATCAGATGAAGATATGGATAAAATACAAGAATTATATAACTATGCAAATGATTTATCAAATACATTAAATGAAATGATCACAGAATTAAATAATGGAACTATAAAATGGGAAGATTTAAAAAAGAATTCTGAAAGTTCAGATATATCAGAAGTAAGCAATTTTAATATGGTAGAACAAAATTTTCACGAATATTCTGGATTAATTTATGATGGGGCATTTTCTGAACATATAACAAGTGAAGAAAAGAAAGGTTTAACAGGCAATGATATTTCAGAAGATGAAGCAAAAACAATTGCAGAGGAATTTATAGGAAAAGATAAAATAAAAGAAACAAAAAATAATGGATATGTTGAAAATGGAAATATTCCAGTATATAGATTTGAAGTAACAACAAATGAAAATAAAAAAATAGGAATATCAATTTCAAAAAAAGGTGGACATCTTGTTTATATGAATTATGATAGAGAAACAAATGGTGAAAATATAACAGAACAAGATGCAATTCAAAAAGGAAAAGAATATTTACAATCAAAAAAATATGAAAATATGCAAGAAACGTATTATATGAAAAATGATGGATATATAGTTATAAATTATGCATATAAACAAGGAAATATAGTTGCATATCCTGATTTAATTAAATTAAAAATAGCATTAGATGATGGAGAAATAATTGGTATTGATGCAACAGGATATTTAAATTGTCATTTTGAAAGAGAAATTCCAAGTAATTTAATTTCAATAGATGAGGCAAGAAAAAATATTTCAACAAAAGCAGAATTATCAAGTGAAAAATTAGCAATAATACCAACAGAATTTAATACAGAAGTATTGTGTTATGAATTTAAAGGAAAAATAAATGAAGTGGAATTTATTGAATATATAAATGCTCAGACAGGAAAAGAAGAAGATACATTAATAGTAACAAATACTGAAAATGGAACATTGACAGAATAAAATTCTAAATTTTGAAAAAATTGTTTTAATAAAAAAATATCTTTTGCAGATAATATAATTGAAAATATTTAAAATATATTTTCAAAAAAACGGTCCGTAAAATAACAGATTAAATTTGAAAGGAGAGCTTAGTATGTCAAGAAGTAACAAATTAATATCTGAAAACTTACGAACAGAAATTGCAAAAGAACTAGGTGTATATGATCAGGTAAAAAAAGACGGAGGAAGTTGGGAAAACGTTTCCTCAAAAACATGTGGTAATATAGTTTCAAAAGCTATAGAAATTGCAAATAGAGCTGTTGAAAATCAATAGTTTTTAGATTATAAGCATTTAAAATATTCTGAATTAGGATATTTTAAATGCTTATTTATATACTAGGAAAGTTATACTTTCCTAGTATATAAAAAGCTACAATCGCTAG
>OIZO01001492.1_pt1 | contig 11786 bp, 8 predicted proteins | sample 1588551 | NCBI WGS metagenome assembly OIZO01 (sample SAMN03283271) | human gut metagenome | biome: human-associated habitat; material: feces | host: Homo sapiens | place: Peru | collected 2012 | reverse complement strand
TTGATATTTCATTAACTTTGTATTCAAGTATTGTAAGAGTAGTAGGATATGTAATCTGGTATTCAGTAGGTATTACTACTTGTAAGTTGGTGTGCAAGATAGTTTTAACTTGTCCCAATATAACCTTATATTTAAAGTCTTTTAAGATGTCAGTTAAATCTTTATTAGGTTTTAGATTTTCAATTACTTTAAATTCAAGCATGAAAAAAAGTCCTCCTTTCTAGAAAGAGAACTTTAAAGTTTTATATAAAATAAAAACTTACGAACAATTAAGTCCGTAAGTTGATTTCAAATGGAGCTACTAACCAGAATCGAACTGGTGACCTCTACCTTACCAAGGTAGCGCTCTACCTACTGAGCTATAGTAGCGTGTTTTTTATTCAATTTTATCTTATTATTATATTTACTATAAACTATCGCTCGCAGCTCCACTTCGTTACGCATACTGTGGCTGTAACTCGCTTTGCTTCGAACAGCCAACAGCATCTACCTACTGAGCTATAGTAGCGTATATCTAGCTATAGTAGCAAATATTATGAGTGCCATTTATTGACACTCATTTTAATTATGCTTCATCTCCTATACTTTTTATTGCTTTTTTTCTTATTCTTTGAATAGCGTTATCTATTGATTTTACAGGAGCGTCTAACTTTTCTGCAATTTGAACATAGCTTTCTCCTTGCATATATCTATTTAATACTTTTTTTTCGAAATCACTTAAAGATTTATCTATAGCAACTTCTACTGTTTTATAATATTCTTTTTTAGTTATTGTATCTAATGGATCTTCTATTTGATGTGAATCAAATATGTCTAATAAGTTTGAATCTTCATCATCTTCATATGCTGTTGTATTTAAAGATAAATATGAATTAAGTGGCATATGTTTTTGTCTATTAGATGATTTTATTGCTGTAATTAGTTGTCTTTCAATACATAGGTTGGCAAATGTTTTAAAAGAATTTTGCATTTCTGGATTATAATTTTTTACTGCTTTAAATAATCCTATTAAACCTTCTTGCACTATATCTTCTTTTTCTGCACCAATCATAAAGAATTTGCTTACTTTCATATTAACTAATTCTTTATATTTTTCAATAAGAAACTCAAGAGCAAATTTATCCCCAGACTTAATTACTGTAATTAAGTCTTCATCACTCATGTTTTTATAATTGTCTGTAACTGAAAAATATAGGTCACTCTTTTTCATATTGTTTTTTTATTCCCCTTTTGTTGAATTTCATTATTTAGCTGTATTATATGGCAGTTTTCCTTAGAATGTCAAGAGTTTTTTGACTTTTTATTGCTATTTTTTTATTATTATATTATAATTATAGAAAATTTTTAATTAAAAAGGAGTTTTACACATGGCTTTTGACGGAATAGTTCTAAAATCTGTAGTATCAGAATTAAATACATGTTTAATAAATGGAAAGATAAACAAAGTATACATGCCTAATTCAAATGAAATTTTATTAGGTATTTATTCTGGTGGAAAGAATTATTGTTTACTTTGTAATATTTCATCAAATAGTTATCGCATTCATTTAACTACAACTAGCAAGCCAAATCCGTTAAATGCTACTAATTTTTGTATGCTACTTAGAAAACATTTAGTAGGTTTTAGAATTGTAAATATTTCTACTTTAAATTTAGAAAGAATTGTTACTATTGAGTTAGAAGGCTATAATGAACTAAATGATAAATTAAGAAAAAAATTAATAATTGAACTTATGGGAAAACATAGCAATATAATTTTGTTAAATGAAAATAACAAGATTATAGATAGTATCAGACATTTAGATATTTCTTCTGGTTCTCTTCGTGACATTTTGCCTGCACGAGAATATATATTACCAAATAATGATACTAAATTAGATTTTTATAATACTTCTAAAGAAGATTTTATTAATATTATTAATGATGATATAACTAAATCAATTACTAATAATTACACTGGTTTTAGTAATAGTTTCATATCTTCTATTTTAGAAAATTTAAATATTTCTAATGATAGTTTTTCACAAAATGACCTTTCTGCTTTATACGATACTATTAAAACTATTTTGCTTAATATTGAAACTAATAATGTTAAATTAGTAAATTATAATACCAATGATTATGTAATAACTACTTTAAATACTGAACCTTTACAAGTTAATTTTTTCTTAGATGATTTTTATAGTAAAAAAGAAGAAAAAGATAATATTAATACTTATAGAAATAATCTTTTAAAATTAGTCTTAACTGCATTAAAGAAAATATCTAAAAAACTTGATAATATAAACTTAAAATTAAAAGAATGTGATAACATGGATAAATATAGGATTTATGGTGAGCTTATAACTTCTAATTTATATAGATTAGACTCTAATAAAAACGCCGAAAGTGTTGTTTTAGAAAATTATTATGATAACAATAATGAGATTACAATTCCTTTAGATAAAACAATTTCTATTTCTTATAATGCTAAAAAATTCTTTAAAAAGTATCATAAATTGAAAAATACTTTAGAAATTGTAAGTGTTCAAAAGCAAGATACTATAAAAGAAATAGATTATTTAGAAAGTATAGTTTATGAATTAGAAAATGCTAATTCAATTTCTGATTTAGATGAAATCTATTTAGAAATTTCTGAAAATGGTATTTTCAAAGGAAAAGAAAAAGCTAATATTAAGAAAAATAAAGTTAATAAGAAAAAAGTTCATGATGAGTATGAACCAATTGTCTACACTGTGGATGGTTTTACTTTATATGTTGGAAAAAATAATAAACAAAATGATTATATAACTACTAAACTCGGAAAAAACGAGGATTATTGGTTTCATACTAAAGATATTCGTGGAAGCCATTGTTTGCTTAAATGCAATGGTGAGAATGTAAAAGAACATACTATTATAGCTTGTTGTCAAATAGCTGCATTTCATAGTAAAGCAAAACTTTCTTCTAACGTACCTGTTGACTATTGCTTTGTAAAATATGTTAAAAAGCCTAATGGAAGTAAACCTGGTATGGTAATTTATACTAACAATAAAACAATAAATGTCACTCCTACTTCAAAAGCTCTTTAAATTTTAGTGGCGGGCTTAAACTTTAAGAATTATATGTACAAAAAATAGAATAACTATTATGAAAAGTCATTCTATTTTTTTGTTTTAATTTTTAAAGTCTGTCTCTAAAATTTAGTCTCTTACTTTATATTCTATTTTTTCCATAAATGGAAACATTTCATATACTCTTTTTTTAGTAAGCATTTCCATTACTGGATGAGGATTTTTTTCATGAATTGATAAAAGTTTTTGTGTATAGCAGTTATCTGCTGTTTTAAATAACATATATCTATTTCTCACATAAGTATAATATAGTTCATAACCCTCATCTAGCTCTTTTTCAAATCTTTCAAATGTATATTTTTCTTTTCCGTCCATACTCTCTCCCTTTACTCTATAACATTACTTGGCAAATTCTTTATTCATTTTATATTCTTCTTCGTTTATTGATAAAGCTGTTTGTCTCTGTTGTTCTTCTAATACTTTTTTTAATACTTCATCTTCATCAATTTCTTCTTGTAATCCTTCTACAAAATTCTTTCTTTTTGATTCTATAGTATTTTGTTGTTTTCCTTCAGATATAGAATGTTCTTGATTATACATATTTATAACATCCTCTATGATTTTATCGTCTAATATTTTTAATTCACTCTCTATTTCTGTAGGTATTTGTAATTTTGCTTTATTTAAAATTAAATTCACTTCATTTTCAAATTCTACTCTAGCATGATTAATATAAGCGACATTTTCTTCATTTTTTAGTATACTACTTTGTATTCTTATTATAAGTGCTTTTTTAGAAGACTCTATTTCAGAAACAACACTTTCTCTTATTTCTACTGCGTAATTTTTATTTTCTTTAGAGAAATTTAGATGTTGCCTTATAGCATTTACTTTAATTTCCTCTGTATTTTCATTTTCGTTGTTTGTGCCTATTAAAGTATTAAGTTCTTCTCCTTGTAAACTTACTATAATACTTGAAATTTCTTCTTCCAATTTATTAATTTTAACCTCAAAAGCTAAATCTTCAATCTCTTCTGTTGAAGCTTTATCATCTTCATATTCTCTTTTGGCAAAGCTTGCTATATTGTTTAACTCTGTTTTCATTTTTTCATTATCACTTATTATTTGTATATTTGATAAATAACTTTTATAAGAGTCTTCGTAATCTAAATAAATCTTTTCTATCATCTCTTTAACTCTTAATGGTAATTTTTGTTTATTTATATAATTTCTAATCTTTTCTACTATTTGTTTTTCTTTCATCAGAATTCCTCTAATTATTTTATTTCTATTGTATTTTAGCACATATTAATTTTTTATACAATTTTATTTTACCATGTCTTCAAATTCATTTTCTGTTATAACTGTTACTCCTAATTCTTGTGCTTTTGTAAGTTTTGAGCCTGCATCTTCACCAGCTAGTACATATGAAGTTTTTTTAGATACAGAAGATGATGTTTTTCCACCATATTTTTCTATTAAATCTTCTGCCTCTTTCCTAGAATATGTTTCTAATGCTCCTGTTAATACAAATATTTTCCCTTCAAAACGATTATCTATATTTTCTTCTTGTAAACTTTCCATATTTACACCTAAATTTTTAAGTCTTTCTATAATGTCTTTAGTTTGCTCTTGTGCGAAAAATTCTATAATGTTATTTGCTGTAATTTCTCCTACATCGTCTGTTAAAGCTAGACTTTCAAAACTTGCATTTGAAAGTTCTTCCATAGTCTTATATTTTTTTGCTAAAACTTTTGCTGCTTTAATTCCTACTTGTCTTATTCCTAATGCATTTATTACATGGAATAAATCTTGTTTTTTACTCTTTTCTATTGAATCTATCAAATTCCCGGCAAATTTCCTTCCATTTTTCTTTAATGATGCAACATCTTCTAAACTTAAAGTATAAATATCTGCTATATTTTTTATTAAACCTTTTTCTATTAATTGTTCTACTATTTTATAGCCTAGGCCATCTATATCCATTGCTTCTTTAGAAACAAAATGAACTATACTTCTTAAAAGTTGTGCAGGGCACTCTATTCCTATACACCTTGTTGCAGCTTCGCCCTCTTCTCTTACTGCTTGTGCTCCACATACTGGACAAACTTTAGGCATTTCAAAGTCTTTTTCTTCTCCTGTTCTTTTTTCTTTTACAACTTTTATTACTTCTGGTATAACATCCCCTTGTTTTTGAATAACAACTGTGTCTCCGATTTTTAAGTCTTTTTCTTTTATAAAGTCTTCGTTATGAAGTGTTGTTTTAGATATTGTTGAGCCTGCAACTTTTACTGGTTCTAATATTGCCATTGGTGTTATTACACCTGTTCTACCTACTTGGCAAACTATATCTTTTAATATAGTTTCTTTTGCTTCTGGTGGATATTTGTAAGCTATTGCCCACTTTGGTGTTTTATATGTTGTTCCTAATTTTTCTCTAAATGAAAGTGAATCTACTTTTACAACTGCACCATCTATACCAAATGATAAGTTTTCCCTATCTTCTCCTATTTTATTAATTGCTTCTTCTACTTCTTGTTGATTTTTGCATAATATTCTTACAGGATTTACATTAAATCCTAGTTTTTCTAGGTAATTTAATTGATCATAGTGTGAGTTAAATTTGTTTTCATCCCACTTTTGTACATTAAATATAAATATATCTAATGGTCTTTCTTCTGTTACTTTTGAATTTAGTTGTCTTAAAGAACCTGCAGCTGCATTTCTTGCATTTGCAAATAATTTTTTGCCTAATACTTCTTGTTCTTCATTTAGTTTTTCAAATTCTTTTGTTCCAATAAATACTTCTCCACGCACAGTTATTGTTACTTTTTCGTTTAATACTTTTGGAATGCTTTTTATGGTTCTTAAGTTATCTGTAACATCTTCTCCAATTAAACCATTTCCTCTTGTTGCACCTCTTATAAACACACCATCAACATATTCTAAAGCTGTTGATAAACCATCAATTTTTGTTTCTACAACATAACGTAACTCTTCATTTTCTTCTATTGCTTGTTTTTTTATTCTATCATCAAACTCTCTTAGTTCTTCAAAAGAAAATACATCTTGAAGACTTTGAAGTGGTACTTCATGAACTACTTCTTTAAAACCTTCTTTAACATGTCCACCTACTTTTTGTGTTAATGAGTCTTTAGTTATAAGCTCTGGAAATTCTTTTTCTAAAGCTTTTAGCCTATTCATCATCATATCATATTCATAGTCTGTTATTTCTGGCTTGTCCTCGTCATAATATTTATTGGCATAATACTCTAATTTTTCTCTTAATTCATTTATCTGTTTTTTAGCTTCTTCTAAATTCATTTTTTCCTCCTAGGAAACTTTAAAATAAAATGTTTTCAAAATTTCTTTTTTTATTATATACAAAAGATTGAAAAAAATAAATAGTATTTTTTAATATACTTTAAAATTTTTCCTTATTCATTTCTAACTACCTAACTTTATGCTATGCATAAAAACAATATAAAATTTCTTCTTCATTTACATTATTTTCTCTCATATAATCATCACATCTTTTTTCTAATAATTTAAAGTTGCAACATCTATCTTGTAAGTCTTTGTTGGCATGTCCATTTGAAATTATATAATACAAATTTCTTGCTCTATTTTGAATTCGTAAAGTATTTAAATTAATCCAATTCATTTGATTTATAATCATATTTTTATATTTTTTATCTTCAATTTTATCTATTTCTATTTTTTCCAAAAAGCTACTTGGTATAGGTATCATATTATTTAAATTTATTCCACCTAATTTTCCTCCATCTATTTTCAAAAAATCTTGCATATTTTTCATACTTAAATGTTTCTTTTTTGGTGATGTTAAAGGTGCGAAAAAATTTTTACCATTTACATTTAATATAACTCCTATAAATGGTCTATTCTCCTTTTCATTTTCTATGTATGGTATTTTAGGTTCATAATAATGTAAATAATTACAATATTCTATATCTGCTTTGTATAAATTCATATTACTATGCATAATTAAAACATTTAAAATACTTTAATTATTTGCTCCTTTCTTTTTTACTTTCTAGGCATTATTAATAAAAGTCAAACTCTTTATAGATTTGCACTTTTGTGTATTATTCTTTTTATTATAACTATTTTTTCTTTTTCTTGGATTTCATAAAAGATTAAAAAATTTTTATAGATTTTAAATCTGTTTTTAGTTTTTTTATATTTAACCCCTATATATGGAAAATACGATAAATTATAAATCGATTTTTCTATATTTATTTTGAAATTTTCTGCTGATATTGGATTTTTCAATTTAATTTTAATATAATTTGAAATTCGATTTATATTCTTTATCGATAATTTGCTATACTCTACGATGTAGTTTATAATATTTTTCTCCTAAAAGTTGCCCCCAAACTTCATCATGTGAATATAATTTATTTCCATTCCTTTTTTGTTCTTCATCTACTTCTGCTAGTAGTCTGTCTATTCTATCTTCTTCCTCTTTTGTAAAGAATGCTTCATTTCCTACAATTTGCATATGTATTTTCTCCTTTCATTTTTTTGTTTAATTCTATATCATTTTTACTTATAAGTCAATTACTTTTATGTAAATTACCAAAGAAGTTTTCGACAAATTTCATTATAAAACATTATCTTATAGCAGTGTCACCTATTGAGAAAAAGTAGCAATTAGGGATTGTTCCCAATTGCTACTTTCTTACTTTTTATGACATTTTCTCTTTAATTTTAACCAATGTGTTTAGTGCATCTATCGGCGTTAATACATTTAAGTCTATTTTGTCTATCTCTTGTGCAAGTTCTGCTAATTTATAGTTGCCCATATCTAATTGTCCTTCAACTTGCTTTTTGCTTTCTATTTGTTTTCCGTTTAAGATATTTTTTCTTTCTAATGAGCGTAATATTTCATTTGCTCTTTTAGTTACATCTTTTGGAACACCTGCAAGCCTTGCAACATGAACACCATAACTTTCATCTGTTCCACCATTTACTATTTTTCTTAAGAAAATGATATCTTCTCCTTTTTCTTTAACAGCTATAGAATAATTTTTTATTCCTTCTAATTTGTTTTCCAAGTCTGTTAATTCATGGTAGTGTGTTGCAAATAGTGTTTTTGCTCCACATCTCTCTTTGTCTGCTATGTATTCTGCAACAGCCCATGCAATAGAAAGTCCGTCATATGTAGAAGTTCCTCTTCCTATTTCGTCAAGTATTACTAAGCTATTTGAAGTTGCATTTTTTAGTATTGTTGCTACTTCCATCATTTCTACCATAAAAGTACTTTGTCCCATACTTAAGTCATCTGAAGCACCAACTCTTGTAAATATTTTGTCTACAACTCCTATTTTTGCATAACTTGCAGGAACAAATGAACCTATTTGAGCCATTAGTGTAATTAATGCTACTTGTCTCATATATGTAGATTTACCAGCCATATTAGGTCCTGTAATTATTGCAAGTCTTGAATCGCCTTTATCTAAATATGTATCATTTTGAACAAAACTTCCTGATGGCAACATTTTTTCAATAACAGGATGACGTCCGTCTTTTATATCTATTACTCCGCTATTATCAACTATTGGTTCTACATAGTTCATATCTTCTGCAACTTGTGCTAATGAACATAGAACATCTAGGATTGAAATTACTTCTGCTGATTTTTGTATTCTTCTTATTTTTCCTTCTATATCATTTCTTATTTCAACAAATGCATTATATTCTAAATTTATAACTCTTTCTTCTGCACCTAAAATTTGATTTTCTAAATTTTTAAGTTCTTCTGTTATATATCTTTCACCATTTGTTAATGTTTGTTTACGAATATATCTGTCTGGCACTAAATCCATATTTGATTTTGTTACTTCTAAATAATAACCAAATACTCTGTTAAATCCTATTTTTAAGCCTTTTATTCCTGTTTGTTCTCTTTCCTTTGCCTCTAGTTCAATAAGCCATGTTTTTCCTTGTGTTGATGCTTTTTTTAATTGGTCTATTTCTTCATTATAGCCTATTTTTATTAAGTTTCCTTCTTTTATTGACATTGGTGGTTCATCTACAATTGCTTCTTCTATTAAGTCATGTATGTCTGTTAATTCGTCTAAATTTTCATATAGATGTCTTAATAATTTTGCATTTGTATTTTCCAATACTTTTTTAACTAAAGGAAGTTGCTTTGTTGAATTTTTAAGAGAAATCATATCTCTACCAGTTGCATTTCCATATGCTATTCTTCCTGCTAGTCTTTCCATATCATAGACTTTTTTAAGAGCTTCTATAGCATCTCCTCTTAAAATGATATTATCTTTTAGCTCTTTTACCGCTTCTAATCTGTTATTTATCTCCCACACATCAACTAATGGATCATTAAGCCATCTTCGAAGCATTCTTCCCCCCATTGATGTAGAAGTTTTATCTAAAACCCATAAAAGTGTGCCTTTTTTAGATTTATCTCTCATTTTTTCTGTTATTTCTAAGTTTCTTCTTGCACTAATATCTAATGACATATATTTTGTAGTAGTATAAACTATTATTTTATTTATATGGTCTAAATTAGTTTTTTGTGTTTCTATTAAATAATCTAATAATCCATTTATTGAAGATACTATTAATTCTTTATCTTCTAAGCTTTCTATTTTTTCTTCATGGTCATTTACAAATAAATAGTTTTGTAATAATTTTTCTGTATTTTTTGAAAAAGCTTCTTCTTTTACTCTTGAAATATATACTTCAAAACGTTCTTTTATTTTAGATATTTCTTCTAAAGAATCATACATAAAAGGATTTACTATTATTTCTGCAGGATTAAATTTAGAAATTTCATCTAATAATTTTGGAAAGTTGTTATTTTCTGCAATTTGTGTTGTTCTAAAATCACCTGTTGAAACATCGCAAACACTTACACCATAATATAAACCTGTTTTGTATACACTCATTATATAATTGTTTTTCTTTTCGTCTAATAAATTACTTTCTATAACAGTTCCTGGCGTTACTACACGAATAACTCCTCTTTTAACAATTCCTTTTGCTTGTTTTGGATCTTCTAATTGTTCACAAATGGCAACTTTATAACCTTTTTCAATTAATTTTGCAATATATGCATCTGCAGCATGAAATGGAATACCACACATTGGTGCACGTTCTTCTTGTCCACATAGCTTACCTGTAAGTGTTAGTTCCAATTCTTTTGATGCTTTAATTGCATCATCAAAAAACATTTCATAAAAGTCACCTAAACGATAGAATAATATACAATCTTGATATTCTTCCTTTGTCTTTAAATATTCTTGCATCATAGGTGAAAACTCTGATTTTTCTGCCATTTTTATTACTCCTTATCTTACTATTTTTTGCTTATTATATATTAGTTTTAGTCTTTTTTCAATAGATGCTTTTTAAAATATTCCTATAAAAATAAATGGCATTTTATATTGCTATAAGCAATATTCATCTATTTCTTTTTTTACTACATCTGCTGTTTTTTCTTTCTTTTTATATTCTTCTACTAAACTATTAATAAATTTGTATTCAGCTGGATATTCAGTTTCTACAATATTAGAATACCCTTCATTTATTAATACTAACATTAGTTCCATCTTAGCTCTTTTGTTTTGTTCTGAACATTCTAAAATTGATTGTAGTTTATCATATTTTTTTATATATTTTCTTACTCTTTCTGCTTCTTTATAAATATCTTCTGCTTTATCACTACATAATCTCATTTTTGCATAATATGTAATTCCTATTTTATTTACTGCAGATTTAGTATTTTCTCTTATAGTTTCTCCTATTTTTTGGGCTTGTTTTTCTTTATTTTCCTTTACTCTACTTGTAGAACTTGTTTTTGTATTTCCTTTACTTTCTTGTTTTATGCCTTTTTGAATTATATATTTGTTGTTTTCTTCTATATTGCTACTTTCTAATTTCTTTCCTCTATTTTCTTTTTCGGTACTTCTTGGTATTTCTTTGTCTAATAGTTTCTCTTCTTCCTTATTTTCTATTGTTGTATTATTTTCTTCTTTATATTCTATTGGTGAAACGTTCCAGCCAATTAATTCATCCCACTTTGTCATATCATATATTTGTGCTTTATTACTTTTAATTCTTTCTTTTATTATTGATATTCCTTTTACTTCTATGCCATTTTGTTGCATTCTTTTTATCACATTTAGAGCATTCTGTTTTTGTCCCGTTCTTTCATATACGGCTATAAGAACTAAATAGATTTCTTTTTCGTCTTTATGTTGTTCTAGTAGTTGTTTTATTGCTACTATGTCGTCTTCTGTTATTTTTTGTAAATATATTTTCTCTCTTATTTTCAAATCTTCTATATGTTGTAATTTTTTATTTTCACCTTTTTTCTCTAAAAACAACATATCTATTGATTTCTTTTCTTTTTGTTTTCTATATATTTTTCTTAATTCTAATCTTGCATATGCATCTTTTGAATCTATTTCTATTACTTCATTAAACAATTCTTCTGCATCTTCATCTTTTCCTTGTTTTTCATATAGTTTTCCTAACTCTAATCTTGCATACATATCCTTTTGATTTAATTCTATACAATCTTTAAATAATTTTTCTGCCTTTCTTTCTTTTCCCTGTTTTACATATAATTTTCCCAATTCTAATCTTGCATGCACATTCTTTCGATCTAGTTGTATACACTCTTTAAGTAATTTTTCTGCTTCTTTTTCTTTTCCTTGTTTGGTATATAATTTTCCTAATTCT
>OIZO01001488.1_pt1 | contig 11808 bp, 9 predicted proteins | sample 1588551 | NCBI WGS metagenome assembly OIZO01 (sample SAMN03283271) | human gut metagenome | biome: human-associated habitat; material: feces | host: Homo sapiens | place: Peru | collected 2012 | reverse complement strand
AACTGATCTCTGTCCTGTTCGCCCATCTGAAACTGAAGTTTTCCTGCATTTACAAGAGAAAAGAAATCATTCATATAATAATAGTAATAATTTCCATCCGGTTTCTGGCAGACGATCACACCATTCTGTTTATAAAGATTGTCGTTATCTGTTCCACTGTAAGTCTCGCCCCAACTTACCAGCTCTTCCATTGTGTATGTGACACCTGACAAATTTGTTTCTGAAATCTTGCCCTTCTTTGACAGTTCCATTACATCCACCAGTTTTTTCGGATTGTAGGCACCGTCACTTTCAAAAAGATTCTGTAGATAAAGCTTCTCCTGCACATCGTACATATAGCTTTCGACCATCTTGCTGAATTCTTCGGATTCTTCAAAAGACTGTGTATTCATCTTTTGAATCTGTGACAGACTCATCCCACCCGCCAGTGTCAGGAGAGAAAGCAGATTTGTCACAAGCAATGCTCCGCTAAGAATCGCCACAACAAGAACGATTGTCCTTGTCACGGTCTTCCTGTACCATTTCTTCATTGTTAACCCTTTCTTTTTTATTACTGTTCGCACTATGCTTTTTCGATTTTATATCCGACACCCCAGACCACTTTCAGGTAACGTGGATCTTTCGGATTGATCTCTATTTTTTCTCTGATATGACGAATGTGAACTGCGACTGTATTATCTGCACCGATTGCCTCTTCGTTCCAGATGGATTCGTAAATCTGGTTGATTGAAAATACTTTTCCCTGGTTCTTCATCAGAAGCAAAAGGATATTGTATTCAATCGGTGTCAGTTTCACAAATTCTCCGTCCACAGTTACCTGTTTAAGATCATCATTGATCTGAAGGCCACCTACCTTATAAATCGTCTCTTTTGGCTCCTGCGCTGTTCCGCCAAGCTCGTTAAATCTTCTCAGCTGTGATTTCACTCGTGCTACAAGCTCCAGCGGATTGAACGGCTTTGTCACATAATCATCAGCGCCGATATTGAGTCCGAGAATCTTATCGGTATCTTCTGATTTCGCAGACAAGATAATGATTGGCAGACTGTTCTTCTCGCGGATCTTCAATGTTGCACGGATTCCGTCAAGTCTCGGCATCATGACGTCGATGATCAGAAGATTCACTTCCTCTTTCTCTAAAATCTCCAGTGCTTCGATTCCGTCATACGCTTTTAAAATCTGATATCCCTCCTGAGAAAGATAAATTTCGATTGCTTCTACGATTTCTCTATCGTCATCACATACTAATATTTTATACATTTTACATACCCCTCGATAATTGCTGACACCGATAACAGCGCAGCAATATAATTATCACATGATCAAGTTCTAACTATAGTATACATGATACTTGATGGTTTTTAAGAGATAGATTGGAAAAATATTAGGAATTTCTTAAATCGACGATTTAACAATTTAAATACTTTCTATTTCTTGCACATCTTTTGCCAACGTTTTATAATAAGAAACCGTGAGCCACTTTAGAACATAAGTGTAGCTGCACAAAAATGATTGCATTTGATGCTAGAATCTCTTAGTATAGCTGCAATCCATCAATAAAAAGGAGTATAAATTAAGAATGATTGAATTTTTGAAATCCTTCCTCTTTGGAATTGTGGAAGGAATCACAGAATGGCTGCCGATCAGCAGCACCGGACATCTGATCCTTTTGAATCAGTTTGTGAAATTAAATGTTTCTGAAGAATTCTACAGCATGTTTGAAGTTGTTATCCAGTTAGGTGCGATTCTTGCCGTTGTCATCTTATTCTGGAACCAGATCTTCCCATTTGGTGCACCGGAAGGAAGTCACACGGTCAGACGCCGCCAGGCAAAACATGCACATAGAAGAAAGAAATCCGGAAATGGAATTTTAAGTTATGTGAAGATGGATATCATTATCCTCTGGCTGAAAGTCCTTGTTGCATGTATCCCTGCGATCGTAATCGGAATGCCGTTCAATGATCTGTTTGAGAAATGGTTTTACAATTACCCTTGCGTTGCGATTGCTCTGATTGTCTTCGGTATCGCATTTATCATTGTTGAGAATAATCACAAGGGCAAACCTGCGAAGATCAACAGTATGGACGAACTTACTTATAAGACTGCATTTTTGATCGGACTTTTCCAGCTGATCGCTGCAATCTTCCCTGGAACATCCAGATCCGGTGCAACAATTGTCGGCGCTTTGATCCTTGGAGTATCCAGAACCGTTGCTGCTGAATTCACTTTCGTACTTGCGATTCCGGTTATGTTCGGTGCAAGTCTTCTGAAGCTTGTGAAGTTCGGTCTGAACTTTACCGGAACAGAAGCAATAATTCTTCTGATCGGTATGGTAACAGCATTTGTTTCTTCTATTATCGTTATTCAATTCCTGATGGGATATATTAAGAAACATGATTTCAAAGTATTTGGATATTACAGAATCGTGCTTGGTATTCTTGTGATACTGTATGCGTTGTTTTTAGCGTAGTTTGAATAAGACGGGTAATGATGAGTTCCATTCACCATTCCCGTCTTTTTTAACTTACTTTCACTAGAGGTCCGTTTCCTTTTACTTAATATCTTCCTCTATTATACATTCATGTTTCTTCGTTTTTTTATTGTAATTTACTCCTACAAGAAGTATGTTTCCTTTGTATTCCTCTAAACTTTTACAATATTCTTTCTTCTTAATCTGTTCGATTGCACCGTTTGCGCTTTCATTCCATTTAAGTTCTACCACAAGTGCAGGTTTTTCCTGGAATTTTTTTCTAGGAAGAAATACAAGATCTGCAAATCCTTGTCCTCCCGCCAATTCTCTGTGAACAGTGTAAAAGTTTCTTGCAGCATATAACGCAAGTGATATCGTATAACTCAATGCATTTTCATCGTTATATTGCAAATGAGATGTCTCAAAATGTGCTTGTCTTATTCCCTCTGCCACTTGTACAGGGCGTTTCTGCCAAATAGCATTTAATGTATCTGCCGAATTTTTCAATGCTTTAGAAACTTCACCCCAATCCGACACGGAAACACTGCTGACGTATTCTGCTCTCACCTCATTATTTGGTATTTTCACTGTTTTATTATCATAGTCATATGCCAGATACCCAAGATGGATTAATAAAGTAAGTACATCATCCTCTGTATGAAATGTTGCCATATCATTTGTAAAACTTCCTGTATTCACTGGAACACTTTCCCCGGCGATCATGCTTAACACGTCATCTCGCAATCCTTCAAAATTCATATCAATATACATTTTTAAAGCTTCAAACGTTTCTGTCTGATTCCAGTAATTTCCAAATTTCCCAAATCGCATGCAGCTTACCACTGAACGTGGACTATAAATAGAAGGTGCTCCTTCAAAAGAATATCCGTCATACCAGCTTTTTAGCTCCTGCATGTCCATGCCATATCGTTCACACAGCTCGCTTACTTCTTCTGTAAATCCGACATATTCCGCCAATGGTCCCGGATCAATCATGGAAAATTCATCAAACATATTCAACGCTGAATGTGTGCCATATTTTTTTATTGGAAGAATTCCTGTCATATAAGCAAGTGCGACATATCCTTTGTCTTTCAATAAATCTCTTAGAAAATCCAAATACTTTTCCTGCGCTTTTTTATCTGTTATATACTCTCTGAAAATGCAGTCCCATTCATCAATAATTACAACAAACGGTCTCTTTGTCTTATTATAAATATCCTGAAGAGTTCTCATTAAATTTGTTTCATCAAAGTATCGGAAATCCGGGTATTTATCTAACAAATCCCATATTACGCTCTTTTTAAGCAAGCTAAGCATTTCCTCCACATTGGAGCTTTGACTCAGGAATTCTTGCATATTAAGAAAGATCACATCGTATTTATTCAAATGCTTTTCATAACTATCTGATGATGCTATTTTTAAATTTGAGAACAGCTCCCTTGAATCATACTCACACGTATAGTAGGCAGAAAGCATATTCGCAGCAATAGACTTTCCAAAACGGCGTGGACGACTGATGCAAATATAACTTTGTAATGTTTTAGCACTTCTATTTGTATATTCAATCAATCCCGTCTTATCAACATATATTTCTGAATTTACAACTCTTGCAAAAGTACTAATATCCGGGTTCAAATAATTTCCCATTTAATTTCCACCTCCATACAGTTCTCTTTCTGACAATTATTTTTGGACACTCATGTTATTATTATACGACATAAAAGAAAGACGGGCAATGTTTTCCACACCCGTCTTCCTGGCAACCGTATAAAAATATCCATTTAGCCTACCTACATCTCATTGGCATAATAATCGCAAAACCATAATGTCTTGCCGCGTTTGATTTCAAATGAATTTACATAAGCTCCTTTTCTAGTATTTTCAACTCTGTAAACTCCCGGAAATATTAATTCACACGTTGTATTTTTGTCACCATTATATACAATTCGAGTAATTGACATTTTCTCCCAAATTCTGAGATTTACAAAATAAAAGTTATCGAAATCTGAATTACTTGCTTCTCGTCTAAAAGGGAAATTATTGTACTCATTCAACATGTGCGTTTCAAAGCTGTCTGCTCTACTACCAAATTCAATCCAGCCATCAGCCAGCATTATTGGTGGTGTAAAATAGAGTATTAAAACTATACACAATAAAATAACAATACTTATAATGTTCTTTTTATAATTTTTCATCTACTTCCTCTCCTCTCCTGGCACCTACATTATGCCATAAAAAAGAAGCCTGTGCGAAAACATGTAATCAACTGCGGATTTCTCGTAGTCAAATGCATCAGTTTCTTTTCAGACTTCTTATTTTTGCTTTATTTAGTTTTTCTGTGGCAGATAAATTATAAAATCCACCCTAAATTCCCAGTTTGCATGACCTATTTCCATATAACCATTATACTTCTTTATTATTTTCTCTACATTACTCAGTCCGTATCCATGTTTCTGTTTTTCTTTCTTTGAAGTTAATATCTTATTATCCTTCTGGTGGATTTCACCGCAATAAGTATTCGTAATCCGACCAATTAAACGCTCTTGACTAAACACAATCTTTATCGTCAATATTCGTTGTTCCCAATCAACTTTTTTCAATGCTTCCAAAGCATTATCCAATAGGTTTCCTAGTAGTGTAATAAAATCTGCTATATCAATGTTTAACTGTTCCGGTACAACAATTTCTGTTTCTACTTTTATATTTTCACTCGCCACACTTTGAAGCTTATAGTTAACCAACCCATCTATAATTGTATTTCCTGATGTGCTATAAATCACCTTTCCCTTTATGAAATGAGAAAGTTGATCCAACTGTCTTCTTGCCTCTTCATCTTTTCCCTCTTCCAGTAAATGATTCAAAATAATAAGTTGATTACTCATATCATGTCTAAATGCCTGTAAATCTTCTGTAGAGCTTTGCATAATCTCACACTGTCTGCTGTATAATTCTTTTTCTTTTTGTAACAAAGCCAGTTTTGACTTCTTTATATAATTTTCTGCCAATGAATCATATAGATAAAATGCAATTATATTTACTGCAAACAGAAGTGATACTGAACCTACTGCCTCTACCTTAGTTAAATTTGTCTGATTCGCAATAATTACTTCCAAAATTAATGTAGAAATCGGAATTACAATTGAAGCCAGCCAGGAAATCCAACTAATATTACGTCCCTTTCTTGTTAACTTTATATTTTCAAGCAGCAGCGTTTCACAATATGCAACAATTCGCGTGGCTATTAACCCAAAAGTATCTCTGAACTCGCCTTGTGAAAAAACTGAAAAATTAGTATATCCAGTCATAGCTGCCGCAATTATTTCCGCTGCTGCCATAAAAAGATACATGTAAACAACACAAATAATTCTCTTTTGAATACTTGCTTCGTAAGTTAAAGAAATAATGAACATAGTAATTAAATTCGTAATCAAAGTAATTAACGGAATATCTATCAGAAGATATACTAAAGTTGTCATTATAAAGTAGAAGGAATAGGCTAATATTCCCAATATTCTTTTGTATTTTCTATGCTCAAAAAAAGCTCTCATAAAACGATGAACAACAAATATCAGAAAAAAATTCGCCAGCAGATAAATTATATGATAGGTATCAAACACCATGTACAAACCCTCCATTTTCAAAATGAAGCTGCATTCTCGCTATTTCCTCTTTTCTGCCTCTGGCAACAGGAATTACGTCACCATTTACCATAATAACCTGTTCTCCCTGAAAAGATCTGATATAACGATAGTTCACCAGATAAGATTTATGTGTCAGAATCATTCCCTGCCCTTTTAATTTGTCGCAGACTTCTTCCAACGAACCATAGAATTCGTCTTCTGACTTCTGCATTACAATCTTTACTTTTCTTCCGTTACTTTTAAAATACAGAATCTCACTCACACGGGCACAATACATATCGTGACCATATTTATAGTGAAATATATCATTCTTCTTCCCATAAATCCTGTTATACTTTTCAAGCGTAGCAGTCACCATATTCTGGTCAAATGGCTTCTCTATAAAATTGAATGGTCTGAAGGCAAATAACTGACGGTCATATCCATCCTTTCCCGATACATATACAATCTGAGCTGCTTCATCTTTTATCTCATTTCTGATACAATCACTTACACTAATCCCGGTATCATCTGCGAGCTCAATATCCAGAAAATAGATCTGATAATTTTCCCCTTCCCGAAGTTTCCGCTTCAACACTTTTCCCGAAATGAAACTCTCCGTTTCAGCTTCTATATGGAGTATCCTGCAGGAATCATTAATATAATTTTCCAGCAGATTACATATCTTTTCATCATCATCACAAACCGCAATTTTAAGCATTTCTTATCCTTCTATCCATTCATGTACTGTTATCTATGTTCATTTTTTCACTGTTTTAGCAAGTGCAACATATCCTTTGCCTTGGGACACTCCTGTTATGATTATACGACATAAAAGAAAGACGGGCAATGTTTTCCACACCCGTCTCTCTGACCTGTCTCTCCGACCGTCTTTCCAGCAAATTATATCAGTAGGGAGATGACTCCCAGCTGATACAGCCTCCTGTGCACCTCGCAGCAAGAATGCCGAGGCATTCTTGAACTTATCATTACTACTTACATTATGCTTGTTTCTTTTGAAAAAATCCTTTCAATACCGGATACAGTTCTTTAAATTCCTGATATCTTTCCTCGTACTTCTGCACCAGTTCCAGATCCGGTTCTTCTGTTCCTATTACTTTCACAAGTTTCTTCGCAGCCTCTTCCACCGAATCAAATACGCCGCATCCAACTGCTGCCAGGATTGCCGCTCCATAGCCAGGACCTTCTTCGCTTTCGATCAGATCTACTTTCATATTCATCACATTTGCAATGATCTTTCTCCACAGCGGACTCTTTGCTCCACCGCCACAGATCTTTGTTCTCTCTGGATTCACACCAATACTTCTTGCAACTTCCAGAGAATCACGCAGTCCGAATGCAACACCTTCCAGCACAGCCTGTGTCATATCCTCTCTTGTGCTGTCCATAGACATTCCGATAAATGCTGCTCTTGCGGAAGGGTCATTATGAGGAGAACGCTCTCCCATCAGATATGGAAGATAGAACACATGGTTCTCTCCAAGCTTTGTGATTCCTGCCTGTTCTGCCGGATAATCCTTTGTCTTAAGGATCTCGTCCATCCACCATTTATTACAGGAAGCTGCACTGAGCATGCATCCCATCAGATGATAATTGCCGTCTGCATGGTCAAAGGAATGCAGTGCATTGTTCTTATCTACTCCGAATTTCTTACTGGAAATAAAGAGTGTTCCGGAAGTTCCAAGGGAAATATTGCATCCACCGTCTCCAACCGTTGCTGTCCCGACTGCTGCCGCCGCATTGTCCCCGGCTCCTGCAATTACTTTTACATCCTCTGATACGCCAAGTTCGGCTGCAATCTCTGCTTTCAAAGTTCCAACGACTTCCCAGCTCTCATACAACTTTGGAAGCTGTGCCTCTGTGATACCACAGATCTCAAGCATTTCCGCAGACCAGCACTTATGCTCCACATCCAGAAGCAGCATTCCGGAAGCATCTGAATATTCTGTGCAAAAAGAACCTGACAGACAGTATGCAAGATAATCCTTCGGAAGCATGATCTTCTCAATCTTTGCAAAATTCTCCGGTTCATTTTCCTTCATCCAGAGAATCTTCGGTGCTGTAAATCCGGCAAATGCAATATTTGCTGTATACTCTGAAAGTTTCTCTTTTCCGATCACCTGATTCAGGTAATCGGTCTGTTTTGCAGTACGTCCGTCATTCCAGAGAATCGCCGGACGGATCACCTTGTCTTCCTTATCAAGCGCAACAAGACCGTGCATCTGACCACCAAAACTGATTCCCTTCACTTGATCCTTATCAAAGCCTTCAAGAAGTTCTTTCAGCCCTTCCATACTCTGTGCAAACCAGTCTTCCGGCTTCTGCTCTGACCAGCCCGGATGTGGGAAATATAACGGATATTCTTTTGATACGATATTCTTGATCTTTCCATTCTCATCCATCAGAAGAAGTTTTACTGCGGATGTTCCAAGATCTACTCCTACAAATAACATGTTGTTCCTCCTGTATAAAGACAGAGAGCCTTGCCGTTTCCGGCACGGCTCTCTGCCCGTTTTCTATGCTTTCATAACTTTCTATGTAATTAACCCCACGGATTCTCTGTTAGATATCTTACGCCCTTCGGCTGGTTATATCCGATCTCTTCAACCGGCACACCGATGTATTTAAACACTTCGAACAATGCTTTTCCAAAGTGTCCGAAAGCAACTGCTCCGTGATGTGGATAATTCTTTTCAATCAGTACATGACGGTAGAATCTTCCCATCTCCGGAATTGCGAACACTCCGATAGATCCGAAGGATTTTGTAGCAACCGGAAGTACTTCTCCCTGTGCAACATAAGCACGAAGTACATTGTCAGATGTACTCTGCAGTCTGTAGAATGTGATGTCTCCAGGTTTGATATCTCCTTCCAGTGTTCCCTGTGTAACCTCGATTGGAAGAGATCTTGCCATGATCATCTGATATTTCATTTCGCAGAAGGCAAGTTTGCCGGAAGCTGTATTTCCACAATGGAATCCCATAAATGTATCTTTCTGTGTATATGGAAATTTTCCTTCAATGCTCTCTTTATACATATCTGCCGGTACTGTATTATTGATGTCGAGGAGTGTAACTGTATCCTGGCTCACAGCAGTTCCGATGAACTCGCTGAGTGCTCCGTAAATATCAACCTCACAGGATACCGGGATTCCCTGAGCTGTCAGACGGCTGTTTACATAACATGGAACAAATCCGAACTGTGTCTGGAATGCCGGCCAGCATTTTCCTGCGATCGCAACGTATTTTCTATATCCTCTGTGCTCCTCGATCCAGTCTTTCAAAGTGATCTCGTACTGAGCCAGTTTCGGAAGAATCTCCGGTTTCTTGTTTCCTGCGCCGAGTTCTTCTTCCATCTCTTTTACAACGACCGGAATTCTCTCATCACCTTCATGTTTGTTATAAGCCTCAAAAAGGTCAAGTTCAGAGTTTTCCTCAATCTCAACTCCGATATTGTAAAGCTGCTGGATCGGTGCATTACATGCAAGGAAGTTCAGCGGGCGTGGTCCAAAGCTGATAATCTTCAGATCACTTAATCCAACAACTGCTCTCGCGATTGGTTCGAACTCATGGATCATGTCAGCACATTCCTCTGCTGTTCCTACCGGATACTCCGGAATGTAAGCTTTTACTCCTCTGAGTTTCAGGTTGTAGCTTGCATTAAGCATTCCACAGTAAGCATCTCCACGTCCCTGTGTCAGATTGTCCTGTGTCTCCTCTGCAGCTGCGACAAACATCTTCGGTCCGTCAAAATGTTTTGCAAGCAGTGTCTCAGAAATCTCCGGTCCGAAGTTTCCAAGATAAACAACTAAGGCATTACATCCTGCTTTCTTTACATCTTCCAGAGCCTGTACCATGTGAATCTCACTCTCTACGATACAGATCGGACATTCATAAACCGTTCCTTCACCGTATTTCTTTGTGTAGGCATCGATCAATGCTTTTCTTCTGTTCACGGAAAGGCTCTCCGGGAAACAATCTCTGCTCACTGCTACAACACCGATTTTCAATTCTGGCATGTTACTCATAATAAAATCCTCGCTTTCTTTATCCTGTTTATTCACATTACTTCTGCTTTCCATCTATGTTATCCACAATCCGGCAGGCCTGATTGCGAACAAGTTTCTAATGTCTAAGCTTTACACTTCCACATTCTCTCCCTGCAATCCACAAAATGCTCCTTCAATCCGTGCATCCTCATGCGCGATCAGCCATTTATTCATCGCTGCAAGAAGTCTGTTTTCTCCCTCTTTCGCTGTTTCAAATGGTAGTTCTTCATTTGTTCCTTTCGGAAGAACTACTACACAGCGGAATCCTCCTTCCTGTGCAGTACACGGTGCATAATGAAGTGTTGTTGCATACAATTCTACACCGGTTCCCGCCGGAACAAGGAATGCTTCTACCTTCGATGTATCATAGATATCACCGTCTTCAATATCCTGTTGCATTCCAAGAAGCAGAATTAAATCTGTCTGTGCAATATCAAGTTCCGAGCTTCTGTGATATTCTAATGCATTCAGTTTGTGATTATCTCCATTACAGTATCCGATCTGGATTGGCAGTCCGCCAAATCCTTTCTTGCAGATTTCAACTGCTTCCGGAAGTACTTCCAGTTCCTCAACAGACGGTACATAGACAACGTCTTTCGGAAGTGGTGTGTGTTCCATCTCTTTTAAAATCTTCTCAAAAGAGTATTCCGTGATGATCTTGCCGTACTTTCGGAAAGATGCATCTGTTACATTCTGGATTTTCATGATGTCCTCCTGAATTTTCTTCTGTTTCCTGTTTCGTTTGTTTCTATGGTCATTTTACCAACTTAAAAAGGCATTATCGACCAAATAATTAGCCAAATAATGCCCATTTTTTATCTTTTCTTCCTGAAAGTGAAATATGCGCTATTATTTTTCTCAAATGCCTTAGCATCCTAATTCGGCATATGTCTCTCTTCATCTGCAAATCTGGTTGTATCAAACGACACACCTATCTTTGTATACTATTCTCCGTCATACATTCGAATCCATCCTCTGTCCATTTCATCTTCTACTGAGATTCAAAAGATGCATGATGCGAATAAAAAGTCCTAATATTTAGGACTTTTTATTTTATTTTATCCCTTATATTTAGGGATTTTATGTGTTATACTATAGACAGAATTATACTGGAGGTGAAATTATGGAGTTTGCAATTCAGCATACATTATCTTCAAAAGACATAAAACTAATGCGAAAGCGTCTGGGACTTAAGCAAAAAGACTTTGCCGCCTTATTAAATGTCTCAGTAAAAACAGTTGAACGTTGGGAACAAGCAGATGTTGCAGTAACCGGTCCCGCTGTAACATTATTAAAGATTCTTTATGAAACACCTGAATGGGTCGAAGAGTTACAAATTCCCACGAAAATTTATCCTCTTAGATTATTTTATTACTATAAAGAAAGCTTGTGTACTGTAATTGATGTAAACGAACCCACTCAAAAAATAGCAATTAAAAATTTTGTAAGAAATCCTATTTTTTGTGCATTTGGCGTCAATAATGCTCCTACATTCAAAGATTACGAAGACTTTCTTGAATCAAGATGCTTTCCACGAAGCAGGGATAAAATGAAGATTATATTACGGGATTTAGGACTGCCTTTTTATGATCCATTCCTGATTATTCAAAAAACCAAAGGAAAAATGGCTGAGGATGATTTTTGGATA
>OIZO01001484.1_pt1 | contig 11817 bp, 11 predicted proteins | sample 1588551 | NCBI WGS metagenome assembly OIZO01 (sample SAMN03283271) | human gut metagenome | biome: human-associated habitat; material: feces | host: Homo sapiens | place: Peru | collected 2012 | reverse complement strand
ATACTTTTTCAGATTAGAATAGTAAGTATTTTCTCCACTAGCTATAACTTTATTTAAAGTTTTTTTAGATATTAAACTTAATAAAAAATCCATAAATGCTTCATTTGGATCTTTGAATTCTTCAATAAATAATTCTTTAAATAGTTTTCTAGTTTGTTCTATAGTTAGTTTATTTTTCATAATTTAAGTTTTTCTCCCATCATTTCAAGTTCAAGCGATGAAGCCATTATCTTTATTCTAATTCTTTTTTTTGAATTAATAGTTAGTAAAAATTCTCCTATTTGTGCTTGCATTAAAAATTCCTTTTGTGTATCTGTAAGTGGATTTTGATAAAACAATTTTAAGTAAGTGGATAAATCATCATCTTTTAACATTCCGACTAATTGATATTGGCAATTATTAAAAATTGCTGTTGCACTTCTAATGCTATCATCATTACCAATAAAATCATGAACGCTTTGTGTTGCTGGGACAAATGAACCATGATATTTTCTTATACGCCTTGCTATTTGCTCGAAAGTCAAAATAACTGAACTATCCGTATTTTTCAAATACAAATGAAATTCATCAACTATAATTGCAATATTTTGAATCCTATTTTTCATTTTAATATTTTCATTTACTATCTTATTCTTAACTATAATATTGTTTAGATAAGTAAGTAAATTTACTAATTGAGTTGTTATTATTCTTTTATTTTTACTATACAATAAATCTTTTACATTAAAAGCTATTAAATTAGAATTAAGATTTACAGACGTGTAACCATTAAATAACATAGCATCAGTACCAACTTTGAATCTATCTAATAATATTTCTAATTTATCAATTATTTTTAATTGTTCTTGATTTGTTACCATATTTCTATAATCTGGTAGAAAATCTATTAAATCAGAAAAAATTGGATAATCAGTATTTTCTAATTTTTCTAAACTTGATATTTTAGTGTTTTGCGATATTCCAAATCTTTTGTATAATTTTTCAATCATATCAAGTAAAATTACTAATTCACTTTCTCGTATTTCTTCAAACTCACATTTAAGAAATGTTTCAAGTGAGCCTAAATGTTTTGCCAAAGGACAATCTTCATAATTTAGCTCATCAATACTATTTACTTTTTCTTCTCTCTCACTAGGAAGAAATCTAACTTGAAGCGGATTAATTATACCGCGACTTGAAGAATACATATCAATATATTCCCCATGATTTTTTAAAACCAAGTCTTTATATTCTCCCTCAGCATCAAAAATAAAAATTTTATTTCCTCTATTTACCTCATTGACAATTATTTTCTTTAAAGTAAAACTTTTACCACCACCTGTACTAGCAATGATTGCTAGATTACTTGATGGTCTTGTATTGTCTTTATAAAACATATCAAAAATGGTTGGAAGTGCTGTATGTATATCAGTACCTATCAAGTAACCAGTTTTATCATCAAAATGTGTTATTGTTAATGGAAAAGAAGCCGCAAGTGTTAAACTTGGTAAATAATTGTGATAATCTTCAAAACTTGTCTTACCTAAATCAAATGCTTGCCATCCCTCTAATTGACGCATTCTTGGAATATCTAATTTTATTTGAAATACATCAGCAATTTTTCTTAATTCTTTTACTTTTTCTTCTCGTTCCTTTTTAGAACCTTTTATTACAATAATAAAATCGACTTCTTTTATTTTTTCATCACCATTTTTTATTTGTGCCATTAAAGCCTGAAAATTTTCTCTTTCAGTATCCATTGCCGTTGCGTCGCTTAATTTTCTAGTTGAATTTCTTTCCGAAATAAGAAACTTATAATTATTATCTAATCTTCGTATCAATTCATCAGTTGATATTGTATCTTTAATGTGGATACAACACCTAGTATCCGGTACGTTAAACAATTCTTCAAAAAACAATTCTGAAAGAAATGGCGATAATTTTTTGATAGTAATTATTTGAATTTCATCATCGTCTAACTTGATACTACTAGCATTTTCTTCAACAAAAAAAGGTGCTACTAATTCGAGTAAATCGCACCACATCAACTGTTCTATATTAGTATTAGACAAATACAAATTGACTAAAAATTGATATATTTCTAATTTATTTACTATTCTCTTAATTTCAAGCCTTGGAGTCATATTGTAACATTGCATTTCTATTTCGTCTGCCATGTGTTCTAAGGCTTTATCATTAATACTGGATATTGCAAAGTAATATCTACTAGTTGTTGTTAAATTATCACGCTCTAAATTTTCAAGTATTTTAACCATTTCCTTTAAAAATTCTATTTTTTCCTTATCATTATTAAATTCTTTAATAAGTTCTTGATAATAATCCTTATTAGCATTTAAGTCTATTTTATCATCTAATTTATAAATTCTTAGATCTAATTCTTTTAATTGAAATAAGTATTTTAATTGCTCGAAAAAATTTCTTTTTTGAGTATTAGAAGTTAAAGATAAATCAATAGCATCTACAGAATATATTAAAGCATAACCATTATCTCTTAATTTAATTAGCCCCTTATCATTAACAAAGTCAGAATTAATAAAAAAATTGGCATTTTTATATTTCATTTTTAATACTTTTTTTGAAATATAATTACCAGTTTTTTTTCTTTTGCAATTAATAAAGTCATTTAATATTTTCTTTTCTTTATTTTTTTTCTTTTCTTCATGTAATAATTCTTGATTACTCATTTGTTTGTACCTCATTTCTACGATATATAAATATCCTATTTCTTGTAATATATTTAATAATTAAAATTAAAACTTTATACATTCTATTTTTTTTGCTTATATTAATTGGTAATAAGCAAAAAATGCCAATCATCAAAAAAATTAATGCTGGAATTTTCAAAAACGTAAAACAAAATAGTATAACAAAAGTAAAAATTATTGGTAAGGCAATTACAATATCAGATATTTCTATTCCTTTAAATCCTAAATTTCTCTTAATTGATTTTAGTGTTATATACATTTTGCCTCCTTCAATTTAAAATTAATTCATATTCTTTCTTCTCCTATAATATGAAGAATTGTAACTTGCACGTGGTATAACTTTTCTAACGGCATTATCTAAGCTATTCGCACCAGCATTTATGAAAATATCACTTGTACTTATTTTGCCATCTTTACTAGTATTTTTTTTCATATTCTGACCTGTCATATACATTTTAGTTCCCATTGCTTTTGCTAACTTTTGTATCTGAGTAGGTGTTTGACCATTTGATGAATCAATGCTTCCATAACTACCAAGCGATAGTCCAATTTTTGACAAAGCATCTGAACCAATGGATTTCCCGGCTTTCATTGTGCCACCTGCTGCTAACAAAGTTCCGCCAATAGCCGTACCAGTAGCAACAGTAGCTCCTACTCCTGCCATTTTACCATATCCCATTAATGACATTAATTGTTCTCTACCACTTGCTGCACTTACATTAGCTCCAATAAAGCGATTTATAATTTGACTACCAGTTAAAATAAAAGTCGCACAACCAATATATAATAATGATTTAGTCGTTACATTCATAAATGCGGTATCAAAAAATGTAGTGGTATTTATTTCAAGCATAACCATGACAGTTAAATTAACTATCAACATTACAACAGCACTCTGAAGTGTTAACGATGCTAATTGTTCTATAACAGCACCACGTCGTTGTTTATTACATACACTAACAGCAAATACTATTGGACTTATTAAAAAAAGAAATAAAAATTCTATTTGTCTTCGTCCCAATAAAATTCCAGCAAATAATAAGCTATACAAGAAAAAACCACCACATACAATAGCCATTATCCAATTAATTTCATATTTATAATCTTTCTCATCAGAAAAAATTATTTTAGACTTTGTTACAAATTTAGATAAATATAACTCATCATTGTTGAAAGAGCCATTATTGACAAGCTCGTCTATACTTTTATCCTCGTTAAACTTATCACTATTCTTATAATAATCATTATATGTAATAAACATACTAAGTATCGAATTACTCATTGTAGTATTCAAATTATTTTCAAAAACATTTGCAGTGTAGTTTCCAAGTGTTATTGAAAAATTAGATACTTGTATAAATAAAAATGTTGACATCATAATCAACACTCCACATTTAGCCACTTCAATAATAATATTTTTAAAACTACTACTATCATCAGGTTCCAAAAATTTATTTATAAACTTCCATATTGTAAACAAAGCAAACAAAGTTATAGCAATAACAATAATGCCTGTATATAGACCCTTAAAAGCATTATTAGAAGACAATGTATCAATAATATCAAAAGCATTTAGCTGCTTTATTATTTCTAATAATGTATCAATCAAACCATATATAAATGTAATTATGTACCAAGTTAGCGACATTAGTAAATCAAAAACCTTTAACATCATTTAAAGCCACCTACATAAATAAACTAATTATCATATTAACCAACGATATCGCCATAATAATGCCAGCTATGCCGAATAAAGTTTGTATTATTCTTGCTTTTACTCTCTGCTTTTGATCCACATCAACTACGGCATAACTAATAAAACTTATTATCAACGCAACACCTGCAACAGCAATACCAACAGATAAAGCCCAGTTAGTAACCTGTTTAATTACCTTTAAAACAGTATCAATAGTATAAGTGCCACCTTCAAGTTGATTAATCGCTAAAATATTAATTAAATTTTTCATTATAATCTTTCCTTTCTAAAATTTAAAAAACTTTAAAATTAAAAGTAAATTTAATCTTAAAGTTTTTTATTTCATTGTGTATTCTAGAGTATTAAGTTTTAAATAATCTTTTATATAATTTTCAAATAAATCTACTATGTCTTCAATTTTACTATAAGTATTCAAATATAAGGCATCTTAAAAGTGCAACACATTTTTAAGTTATGCATTAACAAATTAAAATATTAATGACCTTAAATAGATATTTCAGCATTATCTTCTAAACGACTTTTTAAACTATCATTTACATATAAATTAACATAATCTTTATTGCAAACAATATCTTCTATATCAACAACATCATTATTACCTGCGATAAAATGCTTTTCATCTGACAAATTACTTTTATCAATTAATTGTCTTTCAAATACCAGTGGAACACTATTCTCACAATTAGAGTGATAAATCGCAAAAAAGCCATTTTGTTGAATATTAAATTCATCATCAACATAAATATTATTCTTTACTATAAAACCAATGACCTCGTAATATTGATTAAATTCCTTACTATATGCTTGTCCTCTTACAAACGCACCAATTTCAACAGGCTGTAACTTAAAATCTTCGCTATTAGAATTTTCAATGATATCTAAGCACCGCTTTATTTTATCTTGCATACTAGAATTATCTAGCTCTTTCATTGATTGATAATACCACGTGCTGTTTTCAATTAATTCTGATTTTTCATCTAAAATCTCTTTTATAAAAGTATTACTTTTCACTAAATATTTTTGCTCTTTATCAGTCCATAAATTCAGTGTTGTAAACAATACTTGTTCATTATAATCTAAACCCAAATAATAATACTTTTTTCCATCTAAGCCAAGGAAAGCCTGACCTTTTTTTAAGCTATCTTTCAAATTCACTTTTTTCATTCCTTTCCCTATCATCATTAAACAGTGTTTGTAATCCGCCAAAGCCACATAATTTATATTCTTCATAATTTAATACTACATAGTCTTGCAAATTATATTTGGCTATATCTTTTTTTAATAGAGTTATATCTTCATCGGAGAAGCATTTTTCTTCTTTTAATTCTTCCCATTCTTCTCTATCAATATAACACATATTGTACTCACTTTCGCACACGCAATCATACACATATTTTGAAAGGCGACTTAAGGTACTTACTTTTGGTAATGAAAATTCTAAGCCATTGTTATTTTTTAACAAACTCAATAATTTCTTTTTATATATAATAGGTGAAGATTCATTATCTAAATTAATGTCAGATAGATTATAATAATTAATGCAGTTTGCCACTAAGTTTTTACTTTTATCACTAACCTTATAATTTACATATAAATCATTTGAATCTATACAGTAATCTACAATTTCATAGATATAATTAGAATTTATCATAATATTCTACCTTTCAATTTCATCTTCAGATTTTGAAATTTTTGATATTTCTTGCACTTCGCCATCAGAGGTATACATTTTATTATTGGTTCTATCAGTTATTTCAAAGCCAAGTATTTCAATAGTTTTATCTTTAAATGTATTACCATTTTTTTCGACAACTTTTGAATAGGTAGAAATTCTTCCTTTTATTGAAAGCCAATCACCTTTTTTGACAGCATTTCCAAACGAATCAACCATTTTTCCTTTAATTGTAATTGGAATAAATTGCGAATAACCATTGTTATTCTGTCCTAAATCAAACTTCAGCATTTTTTTATTGTTTTTGTTAATGTAAATATCACTTATATAGCTAACATTTCCCTCCAATTCAAAACAATTTTTTGAATTTCTTTTTTCTTCTTGATTATTCATTATTCTTTTTCCTTTCTTAATTTAATTCAAAAATAAACACTAATTGTTTATGAGTATTCTTCTTACAAGTAATTAAAGTCAAAGTAGTAATTTCTTTATTTCTAACAATATTTACAACTCCAGTTTTTTCTACTTCATATACATTTACCAATTTATAATCATAAGTTTTTCCATCAAAGTAAACCGTTGCAATATCATTAATAGCTAGTTTGTTTAAATTATTAAAGTATGAATTTTTACTACGTCCAGAATGTCCGGCAATAATTAAATTGCCTTTTAACTCATTCGGCATAGCAGAACCTTTTATAATCTGAATATTTTTATTTACATCATTTTTTCTAGAGTTAATAGAATAAAATCCCTGAATAAAATTTATTTTTTTTATTTCTAAAACTCCTAAAAGATTTTTTGAATCATCTTTATCATTAGCAATTTTTTCAACCTTGACTTCGTCTTGTATTTCAATATTCTTATCTTGTATTTCAAAAAAATTATCAAGATTTTCTTTATCAGTTTTCTTTTCTATAAAGTTACTACTCACTGCAAATATTATTAACATTAAGCATATAACTATAATTAAAATAGAGCCAATTTCAATTAATTGTCCCTTACTTGTTTTTCTTTTTTCTCTTTTTAGATTCTTCATAAAAAATAACTCCAGTGGCAAGTCCTATAAGAATTGCTGATATTTGAATTGTATAATCGTTATTTTCAGTATCTGGCACTTCTACAATAACTTTTTCATCCACCATTGTAGCCTTTACTACTTCGCCATCTTCTTTAATTTCAAAAAACATTTTTTCTGAATTCAAATTATACCCAGTTGGTGCTTCTTTCTCAATAATGTAGTATCTTCCGTACTTTAATTCATCTAAAATTATTTTTCCTTCGTTATTAGTTCTACCGCTAAAAACCAAATTGTCATTATTGTCGTATATTTCAATGAGTGTTTCTGGCAATGGTTCACTTGTTGATATATCTAGTTTAGTAAACTCTAATTTACCAGCTATTGGTTTATTTTCCATTTCAGCCTTTACTATTTCATTATTATCTTTTATTTCAAAATAAACTTTTTCTTTTGTAAGAACATAACCACTTGCAGCTTCTTTTTCAATAATATAATATTTTCCTAACTTTAAATTATTAATTGTTATTTCACCATTAATATCTGTTTCACCAGAAAATACTAAATTATCATTTTCATTATAAATTTCAATCTTGGTATTTGCTATAGTTTCATCAGTAACTAAATCTCTTTTTGTGAATTTTAAAGTGCCTTTCTTATAATAGTTTTGCAATGTTATATCGTATGTTACTGTTGGTGTATATTGGTCTTTATATTTCAATTCCACTTTATAATCATTGGTATCTATAATATGATTAGAATCAGTTTCAAGTTCTTTTAAAATGTATTTTGCTAATTCCAAATTTTTAAAAATTAAATTTCCATTACTATCAGTAGTTCCAGTTTTAACTAAAGCACCTTTTTTATATAGTAATTTTCCTGATGACAAATATATATCTTCATCTGCATATAATCCAAATTTAATGTTAGGTAAATTAATTTTATTATAAATATATCCATCGGTTGTTATTTCAGCTTTTTCGCCTAGTTTTTTAATATTTATATTACCTTTTACTGCTTTATTTTCAAATTTTACCTCAAATAATACACCTAAATCACTATCATTAACTAACTTTGAATTACTATCAATAGTAAATTCTACTGATTGCTTATTCCACAAATATCCATTAATTTCTTGATCTACTTCTTCTAATTTATATGTACCAGCTATTAACGGTAATGGGGTTACCATAATTCCATTTGCGTCAGTCATAAATTCACATACAACCTTATCAGTTGTTTGACAAACATATTTATTTTTTGCTACGTCAAATATTTTAAATTTTATATTTGCTCTTTTAATAATTTCTTTAGTATCTTTATCAATTTTGATTACCTTTAATTTTGCTCTTAAAATTTCATCAACCAAATGCTTAATAATATCATCATCTTTAATATCATCATTGATTATTATTTCAAAATCATTGACTTTAGCATAATTATCAGTTGTATTAGTTTGCTTAACAACATAAACACCGTAAGGTAATTTCACACTTGCATAACCATTACTATCAGTAGTTATACTTGCTACTTTTTTTGAATTCGATTTTAAATAAATTTCAAAAGTAACATTATGTTCTGGTGTCAAAATTTCAGTTTCTCCTGTATCTAAAGTTTTATAAATTTTAAGTGTCTTTTCTATAACTTTTTCTTTGACTGCTACTTTAGGATTTAAGTTATCTTCAGTTATATCAAAGTAATATTTAGTTGAATCTAATTGATAACCATTAGAAGCAACTTCTTCTTGAATATAATAATGTCCTATTCCTGGAAGAGTATCACTTGTTACGTAACTTCCTTCCGAAGTTGTTAATGTTGATAATTTTGTACCATTTTCAGTATAAATTCCATAAACAGCACCAGTTAATGACGCATCACCCCTTGCAATGGACTCTCCAGTATCGACATCTACTTTTTTTATGGATACTTTTCCTCCAACAATTTTAAATTTTATAGTATACGTTATAGGGTCATAACTTCCGGTTTCTATAACATTTTGACTTTTTGGACTATAAAAAACAATAGTAGGATGTGAATGATTAGTATCTTTTTTTACTAAAGTAATACTACCATCTCCGATTGCTGTAGCACTAATATGAAGTTTATTATCAGTTATATAAGCATTAACGTTGCTACTATCAGCAATCTTATAATTACTTAGTACACTTTTAGAATCTTCAAGTTCTACCGAGTTGTTTAGATAAATTGTTTCTAAATTGTTATTAAAACTTGGTCTAAGACTGTGAGTTGCTACCAAATTATTTAATTCATTAATTTCATCAAGATATTTATCAATTTTTTTCCCATTCAGTTTATCAGTAAAATAAATATCCCAGTCAGGTTCTACAGTTTGCCATATCAATAATTGTGTAACTGCGTACCACTTTAAATCAGTATGATTACCATATTTATATCCATAGTAGGCAAGTAAGTTTATTCTATTCCAGTCGCTTTCGCTAAGATTAGCAACAAGCTCTTGATCGTAATCTTGACCTGGAACTATCAATCCCTCTTTTATTTTTATCAATGGTTCTATACAATAAACAAACTGTTTATTACTCTTTCTTGCAATTACAGATAATTGTTGATACTTAACTGTACTGCCATGTTTTTTGCTAATATATGTATTCGGAACATACTGTGAAACTTCAATAAATGAATCACTATAATCAGCAGCAAAAACTTTTGGGATAAAAATTGCCAATGAACCTATTAAAAACAAAAGAATTTTTTTTAATTTCATTTTATATTATCTCCTTTTCCAAAATAAAAAAGCCATATTAAGGCTTCAAAGTATCATATCCGTAATAATTACTATCTTCATCAAAAACAGATAACATATAATACGTAACATTGCAATCATCTGGCATATTATTGCAAACATATCCAACATATTTGTCATTATTCTTAGTCAGTTTTTCGCCAGCGATTTTGCATTCTTCAAAATTATCAAAATCTGCTCTAAAAAATTTCATAATGAATTTTTTTGGAGTACAAGATTTTTCCTTTGAAGACTGAATTGAATTGCTTTCATCTTTTGTATTATTATTTGATGAAGATGAATTATTATTAAAATTATTATTTTTACTTGATTGTTGATTATCTTTTTTTAATGATTGATTATTTTGTTTGCTATCAGAAGTTTGCGATTTATTGTCTTTATTAGTTTGTATTAAATGTTTTTCATCTTCTACTTCTTCAGTATTATCTGAATTATCATTTTCATTATTTAATTCATTTTCATTACTATTTTTCACATTATCTAATTCATCATTATAATCAGTAAATTCTTCTTCAATTATATTAGACGAATTATTTTCATTACCATTAATAAATTTATTAAAATATAAATAAGTAATAGAACTGCATAACGTGATTACAATAATTACAGCTAAAATAAGCACCACTGAAGATTTAAGTTTCTTAAACATATCTCATCACACCCTATCATAAATAATCTCTATTTAGCCATTTAGCAGTTTAAATAGAAGATTTATTCAATAATATTAATCACATAATTCATAAAAAAAATCAAGTATTTATATGTATAATATTATGGTATCTTTTGCCTTTTATACATAATATCTATTTCCCTTCTAATTTTAACTTCAAACAATAAAAAAAATTGCTCCATCAAGTAGGGCAATTAGAAGTTGATTCAAAGCATTTATTATTAGATTTAAGTTTTATTAAGCCAAAAGCTAAAGCTATTTTCAAGTAACAACTCTTTTTAATTTCATAATACTTATGACCTGATTTACATATTTGATACATTATTTCTTTATCTAATTTTCTTTCTTCGATTGAAAGATGAAAAATTATTCCTTCGTCATCAGTAAATCTGCTTTTTAAAAATGCTATTTTCTTTTCAAAATCATACACATAGTCAAAGATTTTATCACTTTTAATAGTTGCATTTAAAGTTGGATTGCTATTCTTTCGTTGGAAACATTCTTCACGTAATCTTTGATTTCTTATTAATGCTGTTTCCGTAATACTTTGTAATGCAAATTGTTTATAGTTATATTCATCGAACTTATCAATAACTTCTTCATACAATTTTTTCGCATTAAATGGTTCAACTTCCTTGCACATTAATAAAGCTCGCATTTTTATACCTCCTATCCATACTCCAAAAAGAGAGATACTCTAGTTTTAAGTATCCCTCTCCTCGTTTTGCAATGTCATACATGATTGCTTAAGTACCTAAAACCCCTTATATTGTACTGTTAAACTCTCTAAATATTAATAGAATTCTCCCTTTTTTATTTATGGGTCTTATTCTACATAATTTTTTATAAATGTCAATAACTTTCTTTGCACTTTTAGTAAATTATTTTCTATTTTTGCAATAAAAAGGGTAAAAAAAAAGAAACCACAATGACAGTTGATTCACTCATATATATGAGATTTTTCTCAACTATAACAATCTTAACATAGGATAATGTGTTTTGAAATGTAGTAAAATATGCAATTTATATTCCCATTCTATGTAAGATTTGTGTCATTTAGCTTCCCAAATCATTGCACTATGTATTTATTAAAAATATTTTTTCTAGGAAATTTAGCTAATTCTTTGTAACAAGTATTTATAATATCAGTATTGCTATTTTCTAAAACAAATGAATGTAAATCTTTAAAATATTTATTAGCAGAAGTTACATTATTAAACTCTTTTAATAATTGATGAGTTATATTTTTATTA